>ENA-OQDC01000561-OQDC01000561.1-human-gut-metagenome-genome-assembly--contig:-NODE-561-length-25095-cov-3.884172_pt1 | contig 25095 bp, 22 predicted proteins | sample MGYA00242770_ERZ504601 | MGnify/ENA primary metagenome ERZ504601 (study PRJEB26092, sample SAMD00036305) | human gut metagenome | host: Homo sapiens | study: EMG produced TPA metagenomics assembly of...
CATTACGATGCCGGCAGGTGATCCGCGTCATGATTGCTGAGAATCTTTGGCATACCGTGGTTCTGCGGGAATGACGACTATCAAGTGGACATTCGTTTGCGCCATGGCAAAGTGATTTCTGCCGCCTGCACATGCCAATATTCCCAACGTGCAACGTACTGCAAGCATTGTGGCTGCGGTGCTTATCTTCATGCGTGAGAGCCGACGTCGGGAATTAGATGAATCGCAAGACCAAGTTTCAGAGTTTCCTCATGAAGCATTGAATTGTGTGAGATGGTATACGATGTATGAATTCCCGAAATATCGCGGATTGACAGAGGGAGATTGGCATGCTGTCAAGCGAATATTTGAGGTGTTGTACTGTATCCCCGACCTTGATACTACATATACACATGAGGTAATGGATACCGTTTGGTGACATCCATCTCGTAGGTAAACAGTTCGCTGTGGCCAAGACGCTGAGTCTCAGGGATATTCTCGTCCGCACCGAGTCCCACTGCAATCACACGCCAACCCCGCACAGCGAGCATCCGCGCAGTCGCCTTGCCGATGCCGCTCGTGCCGCCGGTGGTGACCAATGCCACCGGCCGTCCGTCATCCTTGATTGGTTCCATGTGTACCATTATCGCGTGGTGGTGTCGGAATCACGGCATGGTGATAGCAGCCGCATGGAACAAGCTACTTGCTAGGCGAGGCTTGAGCGTCGTCATCCGTCTTGCGAGCATTCAGATGCCGGTGCTCGTATTCCTCGAAGTCATCACGGACGGCTGCCGCGGGATACTTGCTCTTGGTCTTTGCGAGCTTGCCCATGACGATGTCATCCATATCCACACCAAGCGCATCGGCCATCATGATGCAATACGTAAGCACATCCGCTAGTTCTTCCCTGACATGTCCCTCATCCACGGATGGCGACTGCGGCGTCCACTGGTAGCATTCCAGCAATTCCGACGCCTCGATGCTGATGGACTTCGCCAGGTTCTCAGGAGTGTGGTATTGGCCCCAGCCACGCTCCGCCACAAAATCACGAATCGACTGAATGGTACTGTCACTGATCATGACTGACATTCTAGGACTTGCTGAATGTTGGTCATGTACCAGAGCTCATGATGGACCATAATATGACTATGAACAGTGAGAGCTTGGCGCCGTTTGTCATCAACCTGCCATATGGCCAATACAGTAGGGAAGCTTTTGAAAAGGCTTTTGACGAATCCCTCGAGAAGCAGATGGGGCGCAGTGTTAATGATTCCGAGCTGGAACATTTCATGCTGCGATATGTGTTGGCATATCCAACGGTTTATGTCGTGTATTCAGGAAAGACCAATCGCTATTCGATGAAGAACGAATATACGGTGTACGTCGGTGAGACCAACGATATACGGCATCGTACATTCCAGCATCTTGAAAGAGATGCTAAAGAACGCGAGGACTGGAAAGCTGTAGCTGATGCTGTCTCGCGGAATGATGATGCATATCGGCAATATGTTATTTCACATCCCAAATTCAATAAGTCGTTAACCCTGGATGTCGAAAACCGTCTTATGCACTATATGTCCAGTACCGATTCGGTGAAAAGGCTCAACAATCGACGGACCAATGCGCAAGGCGATTATTACACCGCAGACCAGTTTGATCGGATTTTCTCGCAAATCTGGTTGAGATTACACAAGGAAGATTCTGACCTGTTCCCGGCGGAGGAGATCATCCGAGATTCCGCGTTGTTCAAGGCATCGCCTTTTCATAAACTCAGCGATAGCCAGCTCGAAGCCGAAGAATCTATTTTGGTGCAACTTGCCGCCTTGGTTGCCGATAGCCGGCAACAGAAGAAAGCCGATGAGCAATCTTTAGACCGCCATCCGAAATTAATCTTTGTTCAAGGCGCTGCAGGTACAGGCAAAACGGTCCTGTTAAGCCACCTGTTCTACAGAATCGCGGCTGAAATCGGCATCCAAGGCGACACCTATTCCGAAGACGAAGATTATCCTGAGCTGCCACGAACGGCGAATGGCCGGCTTTCCTCATACATTCTTGTCAATCATAAGGAACAGGTGCACGTATATAATCAGATTGCCACGAAACTGGGTTTGCAGAAGGAATCTGGTGAAGTGGTCATGCTGCCCAGTCAGTTCATCAATCGATTCAGCTTACGCAACGAGCATGGTCGAGGCATTCCAGACCAGCCGCAAGGCCTGGCGGACATCGTGCTCATCGACGAGGCCCATTTGTTGATGACACAAGGAAATCAGGGGTATTCCGGGAAGAACCATCTGTATGACATTCTGCGCAGAGCCCGGGTGGTGATTGCGGTCTTTGATCACAATCAGATTATGCAGTCCAGCCAGCAGTGGGACCCAGCGGTGCTGGAAAAACTTCAGCTGGACTCTGATTTCGACTCAGACCGCATGTCGCGACCGGGAAAAATCGGCGCATTCAAAGCGGTTGATTTGGGCGCCGAATATCACTGCCGTCCATTTCCGTGGACGTTGCGCATGTCCATTTGAAAAAAGCAATTCCGTATTGCCGCGAGTAATGTCGATGATTCAGTGGATTGACCGATTCGCTTCGGGGAAAGGTATCGGTCCTTTGCCCGTTGATACGGGCGAGTATGCCGCAGATGGTGAAGTGATTCGAGAACCTTATGACGTTAAGGTGTTCGACTCGCCGGTTGATTTGTTTAATGCCATTCACGCGAAGGCCCAGCTGAAGCCCGATGGTTGGGATGGGGCTGGACTGTCCGTTTGTGGCCACCTATGACTGGAAGTATTCGGCGAAATCTGAGATCGGAATGATCCGCATGGCTTTTGGAATGTGGAACTGCATCGCGATACTTCCGGCGTATGGCGTATGGGACTTGCGGATGACCATGGATTCGATCATTCCGCAATAAGTTCTGACCAATTCTGCAAGCCTTGGAACAATCAGCTCGAAGATTCCGCTCCGAAGAGCAGGAAAGGCATCGACAAAGAACTGGCTTGGGCGGAGAAGCCGTACACCATAGATGAGATTGGCTCCATCTTCACCATCCAAGGGTTTGATTTGAACTATGCCGGTGTGATCATTGGACCCTCGGCGACGTATCGTAACGGGGAAATCGTGTTCGATGCAAAGGCCAGCCAAAACTATCTGGCAACCAATAAGCGCAAAGATTTAGGAGATTTTGCCGAAGAAAACTTGAAGCATGAGTTGAATGTCCTGCTCAAGCGCGGCGTCCACGGTCTGTACCTTTTCGCGGTGGACGAAGGCCTGCAGCAGCGTTTGAAGGAGTGCTGCATCCATTAAGGTATGTGACGGAATTACTGTGCTGAAAATGCACGCGAAGCGCACGCAAATGATGTTGAATGCGCTGAAAATGCACTCAACATGCCGGGTGTCGTCGTTCGCTGAATATTTGACTTGCTGAGCACGTTGGTTATTCTGGTTCGGCACTGTTATTGAGTTGTCTGGTTATTGTTATTCGGCACTGCGGTTATTGCGGTTCGGCACTGTGCGGGTTAGGCTCCTTTCATCCATGCGATGGTCACGTGGACGAAAGGAGTGCCAACGATGGTACGCAGGATCAAGGCGAAGCTCGTGCCCGGGCTTCGTGACCAAGGGCTGTCCCGGAACACGATAGCCATGGGCTACGGCATGTCGAAGCACAGCGTGATCAATGTGTTCGACGCCGCCGACCGGCTCGGTGTCTCCTACGGTGGTGTGGAGGACAAAAACCGATGACGAGGTGTATGCCCTGCTGTTTCCCGGCAGGGGTGCGATCGAGAGTGCCCACGAGCAGCCCGACTGGGCGCGCGTGCACGGCGAATTGGGACGTGTGGGCGTCACGTTGAAGCAGTTCGGGGCATCCGGGCGCACCGCCTTTGACGGCGAGGGATTCGATGAGCTCGGCCATTGTATTGCTTCAATGTTTGTTGGGCGGGTTCGGCAGTGTTTTTCCGCAGTGTGGGCTGATGGTTTTCCCCGGTGCCGTCATCGTTTCCCGGTGATGTGAGAGGCATCGGTGCCGCCGCCTGTATATTCCCGAGTTGCAATTCGAATTGGATTCGGCCGGTTGCCGCCGGCCGGTGCTCGGGAAGGAAAGGATCATGGCGATACCGATGCCCATTGTGCAAGATATCAGGAGACTCGACCGGCAGGGGCTGTCGCGCGCGCAGATAGCGCGGCGTCTTCACGTGGATCGCGGGACGGTCGCGAAGTACGCGGATATGGAGGATTGCTCGCCCAAGCCGAAGGCGGATCGCAGGTACGGGTCGAAGATCGACCCGTACGCGCATCTGGTGGACGGGTGGCTGGAGGCCGATCGTCTGCTGCCCAGGAAGCAGCGGCACACGATCAGGCGCGTGCACGACCGTCTGCTGGCGGAGACGGACTACGACGGCGAGTATTCGACCACGATGCGTTACGTGCACCGGTGGCGCGAGGCGAACCGCGGCGTGCCGGATCGCGAGGGGTACGTGCGGCTCGAGTGGGCGGCGGGCAGCATGCAGGTCGATTTCGGCGTGGCCCGGGCCCGGATCGCTGGCGAGATGGCGGACGTGCATTGCCTGGTGGCCTCGTTGCCGTATTCGAACATGCGGTTGTGCGTGGCGTTGCCGGGCGAGAACGCGGAGTGTCTGTGCCATGGCCTGATGCTCGTGTTCGAGCATATCGGGGGTGTTCCTCCCGTGATCGTGATGGACAACGCGACCGGTGCCGGCCGGCGCAACGCGAAGGGCGAGGTCACGTTGACCGGGGTGTTCTCCGCGTTCGTGGCGCATTACCGGCTCGAGGTCCGGTTCTGCAACCCGTACTCGGGCAACGAGAAGGGCAGCGTGGAGAACGCGGTCGGGTTTTTGCGGCGTAATCTCATGGTGCCGCCCATGCACGCGGAATCCTACGGGCAGCTCAGTCGTTTCATGCTTGAACGGTGCGACGGGCTGGCGGCCTCTTCGTATTGCCCGAGGTTGCCGGGCGTGCCCGTGACCGAGGTGTTCGACGAGGAGAAGGCCGCATTGATGCCGTTGCCGTCCACGGCATTCGACCCGGTTCGCTGGGAAAGCCGGACGGCCGACAAGTACGGGCTGGTCGACATCGACTCGAACCGGTACCTCGCCGGCCCCGATTCGGCGCGTTCCAGGGTATTGGCCGCGATCCGGTGGGACACGGTCACGCTCACCTCGCCCGCCACCGGCGAGCTCCTCGCGGAATATCCCAGACAGTACGGACGGTCGCGCAATGTGGAGGATCCCGCGCTCGTGCTTCCCCGGCTCGCGGTCAAACCCCGCGCGTGGCGGGAAAGCTCGATCCGCCCGGACGTGCCCGACGATATACGCGCGTGGCTTGATTCCATGGACGAAAAGACGTTGAAGGAGAGCCTCAAAGCGATCGGGGACGCGTGCCGGGCGGCCGGGTTCGATCCCGCGATGCAGGCGTGCGACGAGATCCTGCGCTCGAACAGGGACATGGGCCTGCACGCGGACATGCTCACCCCGATCGCGTTGCGCATGCGCGATGGGGACTGGGAATACCCGGGCGAGATCACGGAACCCGATCTGAGCGGCTACGACCGGTTCATCACCGACATCGATCCTGCGAGCGGGAAGGAAAACGGATGAGCATCAGACCCGATCCGGTGATCCCGGAGACCCGCCGCCGTCGCGCGTCCACGACCGAGAAGAGCGAGAGGATCCTGAAGATGAGCCGCAGCCTGACCCTCACGCGCAGCGTGCTCGCGGGCACGCTCGCCGAGGCCACGCCCAACCAGCTCGACTTCATCGAACGCTGGTTCACGGCCGAACTCGACTCGCGCGAACAATCCAAACGCCTGCGCCTGCTCAAACAGGCCGGCTTCCCCGCCGACAAGACCCTCGACGGCTATGACTGGACCAACCTGAGAATGCCCGCCGACTGGGGGCGCACGCAACTCGAGAGCCTTGAGTTCATCGACAGGCATGAGGACCTCGTGCTCTACGGGCCGGTCGGGGTCGGCAAGAGCCACCTCGCCATCGCGATCGGACGACTCGCCTGCGAGCGGGGCGTCCCGGTGCGCTTCTTCACCGCGACCGGACTGCTCATGCGCCTGCGCCGCGCCCAGCAGGAACACCGGCTCGACAAGGAACTCGCCACGATCGGCAAGGCGCGCCTATTGGTCATCGACGAGTTCGGCTACCTGCCCATAGACGAGGAAGGCAGCCGTCTCCTCTTCCAGATCATCTCCGACAGCTACGAGACAAGGAGCATCATCTACACCACCAACATCGAATTCAGCGGATGGGGACGCGTGCTCGGCGACAAGAACATGGCCGCCGCCCTCATCGACCGCACCGTCCACCACGGACGGCTCATCAGATTCGAGGGCCGCTCCTACCGAAGCGAACACGCCCTCATGACCAAATAACCAACACAACGCAGACAGGCAGCGGCCGATACCGCACACCCTGCGGAAAACCCGCTGACCCTACACTGCGGAAAAAACACTGCACAAAACGCAGACCCCAACTTGACAAAACACATCCCGCAAAGAGATCGCCGTTGATATACACAGGGCGTTCCTCGCGCGGGGCACGCGGAACATGAATGGCCACCACCATGCCACCATCCGCTTCGAGCACCTCGACTTCCGATTCGATGGGCAGCACGGCGCTTACCTTGGACCGGTTGCTGACCGTGTTCCAAAAGTCCTGGCGAAGATGTTCCGCTTCAGTTGGTGTAAGTCCAATCGGCGCGAAGGTACCGTCTTCGCGCTCCTTGACACCAAGCAGAATGACGCCGCCGTAGGTGTTGGCAAAAGCGGAGTAGGTCTCCCATATGCTGTGCGGGAGGCCGCCCTTCGCGGACTTCGCCTCGATCCGGTTATTCTCGCGATATGAGGCGAGCTTCGCGATATCGAATAGTTCCATGGCGATTCCTCCCCTCACACGAACATCTTGTCAAGCAAGGATTTCTTGATGTTCTGCAGCAATTCCAACTTACGCTGATGAAGGGTGATGAGGTCGTCAAGGTTGCTGAAGAAAGAGCCAATTTGTCGCTGCTCATCTAAACTTGGTTGAGGAATACCTAGCTCTTTGATGATTGCGCCTGAGAGGTTTCCCTGCCCACCTTGAAGAAAGGTTTCGGTTATTGATTTCTTCTGTCTACGGAGCCAGTAAGCTATGAAACGATTTGCTGCCATATCAGATGCATCCATGGCAAGAATCGCCTGGTTAATTGCCCCTTTTATCTTCGAAATAGCGACTTCTCCGCTGGTTGCTCCATACATGGCATAGAGAACCATTCCTTTATCAACAAGCTTTGCTGATGAGTTATTTAAACCCGCAACCGTAAGTGACAATTCGGTTGAATCGCAATCGATTTCAGCAGATCGGATAAAAGGAATTTCGCCTCCATAGTAAGCAGAATTGCCAGCGCTGGGAGTGCCTCCTGAATAAGTCAGCGCCAGCTCTCCCAACTTACGCTGTTCCCAAGCGGGCATCGGCACTACATGAAGCAGGGCAGACGGGATACGAGTGGCTGGCCGAACATACGCAATACATCTACCGGCAACTTGGGCACTACCATTTCCGTTGTTAGCTACACTTATCGCGATAAGTGTAGCTAACAACGATTGAAGCGACACCTTACAAGCCATGAGAGGTAGAACCGTTCCCCTTCTATTTTGAAAAACTTGAATAAGTTAGATTTTTTCAAAATAGGGATGCGTCGAAAAGACGCATAAACGCACGAAAAATGCGGGCATCCGATATGCAGTGTTCATTGAATCACTGTATATCGGATGCCCGCAATTGTTTCAGACCAATTGAAGAGCCTTAGCTCAGCATCAGCCTCACGCCTTGGCGACCTCAACGGCCAGCTCGGCGCCTTCCTTCACTTCGAAGGAGGTAGCCAGCGTCTCACGGGCGATCAGATCCTTGAACTGCTCGACCTTGGCCACATTGGCGGCCGGCACGGTCAGCACCAGGGCGATACGGTCCGCGATGTCCAGATCGGCAGCCTTACGTGCGTCCTGCACAGAACGAATTACGTCGCGGGCGTAGCCTTCAGCCAGCAGGTCGTCATCCAGCGCGGTGTCGAGGATCACGAAGCCACCGGTCGGCAGAGCGGCGGAGACCGAAGCGGCGGCCACGGTGGCGTTCTCCTCCTCCACACGGTTGATCAGCTCGTACTCGCCTTCGACCAGCGCAAGGTCGCCGGACGGCGTGGAGACCACCGGCGCACCGGACGCAGCATCGACATGCCAGTCGCCGGACTTGGAGGCCTTGATGGCGAACTGCACCTGCTTGCCGAGGCGCGGACCCGCAACACGGGCGTTCACACGCAGCTCGTGCACGATCTTCAGACCGTGGGCGGCGGCGTCTTCCAGAGTCGAGAACTCAATGTTCTTAATATTTAATTCAGACTTCAGCAACTCGTCGTATGCCTTGACGGCGTCCACGTTCTCGACCACCACGGTGAGCTTGGAAAGCGGGCTGGCGCACGCGGATCTTGGCGGCCTTGCGCAGGGACAGGGTGCCGGAGACGACCTCGCGCACCTTCTCCATCGCGTCCACCAGAGCCGGATCGTCGACCAGCACACGGCCGAGTTCGGGTGTCTTCACCGGTCTTCTCGTCCACCACGAACGGCCAATCGGCCAGGTGCACGGACTCACCGCCGGTCAGACCACGCCACACGGACTCGGCTTCCATCGGGGCCAGCGGCGCAAGCACGCGCATGAACGCTTCAAGCACGGTGTACAGCTGTGTTGAACGCGGACAGCATCCTCGTTCCAGCAAGCGGTCACCGGGTGTTGCGGATGTACCAGTTGGTGAGCACGTCGATGAAGTCGGAGACCGCATCGCAGGCGTCGGAAATCGCGAACTCGTTCAGCGACTTCTCGGCGGCCAGCACCAGGCGGCGGGTACGGGCCAGCAGGTAGCGGTCCATCTCCGGCAGACCGGCGACCTCGTCCGCGCGCAGCTGGCGGGCGTCGAATCCGGCCCCGCCGTTGGCCGCGTTGGCGTACAAGGTGAAGAAGTAGTAGGAGCTCCACACCGGCAACATGACCTGGCGCACGGTGTCGCGGATGCCATCGGCGGTGACGATAAGGTTGCCGCCGCGCAGAATCGGCGAAGACATGAACGGACCAGCGCATGGCGTCGGAACCGTACTTGTCAACACGCCGTTCACGTCCGGATAGTTGCGCAAGTGCTTAGACATCTTCTGGCCGTCGGAGCCGAGCACGATGCCGTGGCAGATCACGTTCTTGAACGCTGGGCGGTCGAACAGGGCGGTCGCCATGACGTGCAGCAGGTAGAACCAGCCGCGGGTCTGGCCGATGTATTCCACGATATAGTCGGCCGGGAAGTGCTGCTCGAACTTCTCCTTGTTCTCGAACGGGTAGTGGAACTGCGCGAACGACATGGAACCGGACTCGAACCAGCAATCGAGCACATCGGAAATACGGTGCATGTGCGACTTGCCGGTCGGGTCGTCCGGGTTGACGCGGACCAGGTTGTCGATCCACGGACGGTGCATGTTGATGTTGCCGTCCTTGTCGCGCGGGTAGTCACCGAAGTCGGCCTTGAGCTCTTCGAGAGAACCGTAAACGTCCACACGCGGGTACTTCGGATCGTCACTCACCCACACCGGAATCGGGGAACCCCAGAAGCGGTTGCGGGAGATGGACCAGTCGCGCGCGTTGGCGAGCCACTTGCCGAACTGGCCGTCCTTGACGTTGCCAGGGATCCAGTTGATTTGCTGGTTCAATTCCAGTAGACGCGGCTTGATCTTGGTCACGGACACGAACCAAGAGGAGACCGGCTTGTAGATCAGCGGGGTGGCGCAACGCCAGCAGTGCGGGTAGGAGTGCACGTAGCTCTTCTCCTGGAAGAGGATCGCGCGGCGCTCTTCCGGGATGGAAGCGAGCGGGCCGTCGCCGGCGCGCAGGTTGCGCAGGATCGGCAGGTTGGCGTCGAACACGAAATCACCCTCGTAGTCGGGGCACTGCGCGGTGAAGCGGCAGCCATCGTCGAGCACGTCGGTGCTCTTGATGCCCTTGGCGTTCAGCGTGTTCATATCGTCTTCACCGTAGGGAGCCTGGTGAACCAGACCGGTACCTTCGACGGTGTCGACGTAGTCGGCGGTGAAGATCGTGTAGCCGTTCGGGCCAGGCACGTGGCCTTCGGATTCGGCCTCGTCACCCGCGAAGTACGGGAAGACCGGGTAGTAGCGTCGGCCTGCCAGCTCGTTGCCCTTGAGTTCGCGCACGACCTCGTAGTTCTCGCCGAGTTCCTTCTCATAGTGCGGCAGCAAATCCTTGCCGAGGTAGAACTTCTTGCCAGCGAACTTGCCTTCGGTCGGGCGGACCTCGACGTAGTCGATGTCAGCGCCGACCACGATGGCGAAGTTGGTCGGAACGGTCCACGGAGTGGTGGTCCAGAAGACGGCGTAGGCGTCGTCCTCATCGCGCATCTTGACGGCCACGGATACGGTGGTGTCCTGGCGGTCCTGGTACACGTCGGCGTCCATGCGCAGCTCGTGCGCACTCAACGGCGTGCGGTCCTTCGGGCAGTACGGCAGCACGCGGTAGCCTTGGTAGGCCAGGCCCTTGTCGTAGAGCTGCTTGAAGGCCCACATCACGGATTCCATGTACGGGATGTTCAGGGTCTTGTAGCCGTGCTCGAAGTCCACCCAACGGGCCTGACGATGCACGTAGTTCTGCCATTCGTTGGTGTACTTCAGCACGGAAGCGCGGCAGGCGTCGTTGAACTTGTCGATGCCCATCTTCTCGATCTGGTCGACCGAGTCGATGCCGAGTTCCTTCTGCGCCTCAAGCTCGGCGGGCAGGCCGTGGGTGTCCCAGCCGAACACGCGGTTGACCTTGCGGCCCTTCATGGTCTGGTAGCGCGGGATCACGTCCTTGGCGTAGCCGGTCAGCAGGTGGCCGTAGTGCGGCAGACCGTTCGCAAAAGGCGGGCCATCGAAGAACACGAATTCGTTCTGGCTGTGGTCGCCGGAAGGGTTGCGTTCAACGGACTTCTGGAAGGTGTCGTCCTTGTCCCAGTAGTCGAGAACGGTCTCCTCCATGTCGGGGAAGCTGGGGTTCGGCGCGACGTGCGCGGTCTCGCCGCCCTCGTTCGCCTTGGGATATACGTTTTCGCTCACCGTAAATCTCCTGTTAGTACTGTGCACTGGTCCTACAGGAGCGTCATTGATGGCGATTGCCGGGCGCGACGTGTGCCGGCTGGGTTCACGAATGTCACGTACCGAACCGTGGGGCCGATCGCGTCAATCGCCTCGCAGCCGGAACTGACTGTGTTCCGCCCGGAACAGCCCTGTCTGCCGTTCCTGCCTACGAGGACGATGACGGGCGCTGGTATGCGCTCCGCACCGCGGTACCACCTCGCTTATCGCACCGGTTGCGCCGCTCCGAACTGTTGCACTCGGAGCCGCGAGCCTGCGCGACCGCTTGTGTTCGGCTGTCTCGGGCCGATCCCGTCGGTTCTACTGGGCGATTGCCGCCGTTCTTCCGAAGACTCCCCGCTGATAACGGATCACTGCCTCACAACAGTGCATATCCTAACACGCCACGCGGTCAAATCGCCGCCCACGGCCACGGCACCGTCAGGAGCCCCGATTTTAGATTGGGACCGGCCACCACGGACCGAGAAAGGATTGTCGGACAATGACGTATGATTTCACGTCCATCATGAACAGGCATGGCATGGATTCGATCGCGGTCGACGGACTGGGCACCGACCCGGGATTCGCGCCGGACCCGCCACGCGAGGGTTTCGACGTCATCCCCATGTGGGTGGCGGACATGAACTTCCCGACCGTGCCCACGATCCCGCAGGCCATCATCGAACGGGCGAAGCATCCCGCCTACGGGTACTTCTCCCCCACCGACGACTATTACAGCTCCATCATCGACTGGCAGTCCACGCGCAACGGGGTCACCGGATTGACCCGGGAGGCGATCGGCTACGAGAACGGGGTCCTGGGCGGTGTGATCAGTACGCTGACCGCGTTCGCCGCCCCCGGCGACGGCGTGCTGCTGCACAGCCCGACCTACATCGGGTTCACCCGGAGCATCGAAAACAACGGCTACCGCATCGTCCACAGTCCGCTCACGCTGGACGAGCGCGGCGTATGGCGCATGGATTACGAGGATATGGACAGGAAGCTCAAGGAGCATCACATCCACGTGGCCGTGTTCTGCAGCCCTCACAATCCTTGCGGGCGCGTGTGGGAACGTTGGGAAATCGAGAAGGCCATGGAAGTGTACAAGGCCAACGATTGCGTGGTCATTTCCGACGAGATTTGGTCCGATTTGACTCTGGGGAACCACCAGCACATCCCCACCCAATCGGTCAGCGAGGACGCACGCAACAGGACCGTGGCGTTCTACGCGCCCAGCAAGACCTTCAATCTCGCCGGACTGGTGGGAAGCTACCACATCATCTACAATCCCACACTCCGGGACCGCATCGTGGCCAAAAGCTCGAAATGCCACTACAACGACATGAACGTGCTTTCCATGCACGCGCTGATCGGCGCCTACCGGCCCGAAGGCCATGAGTGGCTCGACGAACTGAAGGCGGTGCTCACCGGCAACGTCGATTACGCCTACGACTACATCACCAAGCATTTCCAAGGAGTGAGTCTGGCCAAACCGGAAGGCACCTACATGCTGCTGCTCGACTGCGAGCAGTGGTGCGAACGCCACGGCCTGAGCCTGCCCGAGTTGGAGAAACGCGGCTGGGATGTGGGCGTCGCATGGCAGGACGGCGACATGTTCCAGGCCCCCTACAGCATCCGCGTCAATCTCGCATTGCCCTTGAGCCGCGTCAAGGAGGCCATGCGCCGCCTTGACCAATACGTATTCAACGCGTAAACGGCATGCATCCGCGATTGCGGTGTCCTGGAAAGACGAATGCCGTCAACGAGGTTGGTGCCCGTTGGCGGCATTCGTCATACGTTGGCCGAACCGGGCGAAACCCAAGTTGCCGTGCGCTATGAGGTGGATGCCGCCAGCGGACGTGTACATCTGACCGCCCGATATGCCGGTGCCACCGATGCGCCGACGCTGCCGGCATTCGGATTGGAATGGACACTTCCCAAGCAGTACGAGAACCTGCGCTTCTACGGCCTTGGCCCCGAGGAAACCTATCACGACCGTCTGCACGGTGGCAAGCTCGGCATTTTCGAGCGCACCGCGGCCGAAGACAATGCACCGTATCTGGTGCCGCAGGAGACCGGCAACCATGAAGACTTGCGTTGGGCCGAAGTGCTTGACGCCCAAGGACACGGCATGCGTATCAGCCAGGCCGGCAGCGAACATTTCGCGGCGAGCCTGTTGCCGTACAGCTCGCTCATGCTGGAAGAGGCGACCCACCAGAACGAGTTGCCGCCGGTCCGTCACACGTTCCTGCGCCTGTTGGCCGCGCAAATGGGCGTGGGCGGAGACGATTCATGGGGCGCGCCCGTCCATGAGCAGTACCAGCTGCCCGCCGATCGCGCCTACACGCTCGACGTGAATCTGGAACTGTTCTAACAGCGATAAAGAAGCTCCCTCTGACGAGGGAGCTTCTTTATCGCACAGAGGGAGCTTCTTTATCGTGCTGGTACGAAACTGTCACGCACCACTAGGGTGGTGGAGATGAAGGTATGGTGGTGCAGCGTGCGCCGACTGGAGACGGCCTCGGCAAGCATCGTAATCGCAGTATCGGCCAGCTCATTCTGGTCGATATCGTAACTGGTCAATGTCGGCGAAGTGTACTGGGCGATGGCCTGGTTATTGATACTGATCACACTGGTATCGCGAGGCACCAGCACTCCCGCAGCGGTAAACGCCTGCAGTACGCCGACTGCAATCGAGTCCGCAGCCACGATGAACGCATCCGGCATGTCATCTCGATGATCGTTAACCGCTTCCTCCCCTAGAGTGCGCCCGGTGTCCACGGTGAACGCGCCTTGCGCGTAAATCAGGCCTTCCGCATCCAGCCCCAAACGCTCGGTCCAATTGCGGAATGCGGTTAATCGGCCGTCTTCCGGATATTCGTACAAACCCATCGTGAAGCCAGTACCGCCGATATAGCCGATGCGTCGTTTGCCCGAGGACACCAACATATCCAATGCGTCCAAAATGGTTTGGCTTAAATCCGGTTGTACCGAATCGAACAGGCTGGGCGCAGGATTGATGTCGATGAATACGCCATAGGGCAATACCAGATGGAGCTTCAACAGTCTATCCGAAGAGAGTACGGACGGTCCGATGGAAATGAAGCCGTCGAAATCACCGGCGTTGGCAATCAGATCGTCGATATGGGAAAACGACGTGAGTTCCATGTGCTGGGCTCTGGCATTGTCGCCGAGCACGGACCGCAGTTCATCGAAATAGGCGTCCGCCAGTTCTTCCTCGCGGGTGGCGTTGTCGAGTACGGCCACACGGCGTGGCAATGCGATACGGCGTGATCCGGTAGCGTAGCCAAGCTGCTCGCTGACCTCGATGATGCGACGTCGCGTCTCCTCTTTGACGGACAATGTCGGGTCCCCATTGAGCAGCCGGGATACCGTGGCCTGCGAGAAGCCTGATTTCTGCGCGATTTCCTTCATCGTGACCATAGTTGAGCCTTCCACGCCTCAGTACGTAACAATACGCAGTATTTCAGTAAATAACTTTACTACATAGTGTAACTCACGTCATGCGGGTATGACGCCGTATGGTTGCAGCATCGTCGATCCGCAGCGCTGATGAGAACGTGCATGTTTCAGGCCCTCCGATAATTATCGGGCAGGCGGGAATCCCCAGACCGTGGAGTCAATGCGCTGGATTTTCCCGGACTTGTCAAAGACAACGGTGATGCCCGGCGCAGTAAAACTGCCGGTCGAATCCCCGAATCGGTACGGATCACTCCAGTCGATAACGGCATGCATCGTCACGGTCCGAGTTTTCGCGTCATAGGACTCATTCGAGTACTCGATACTGTTATGCGTGGCCGTAGTCCCGCCCAGACCGCCGCCATTGCCTTGATGCATTTGCTGACAACACTTCGTAAAATCCGCGCCGAGAACATTCGACACTGCATAGCGTCTAAATGAACGTGTTAGGTCTGCATCCAATTCACGGCCTGCAAGACTCTGCACTCAGCAATTACTTCGCACCAAACCGCTCACGAATCTGAGCGGCAGTACCATAAGAGGCTTGCGCGCCGAACCCAGTCGCGGCGTACGCGGAAACGTATGAGGCCAACTGCGCACTGTCCGCCAACGCATGACCCGAGGCAAGCCCGGCCAGAACCGTGCCCATAAAGGCATCTCCGCACCCGGTAGTGTCGATGGCCTCAACCGCAACTGGCGCAATACGATAGATATCATCACCATCGATGACTACCGACCCATCCCCGCCAAGCGTAATTACCGCCTGATTAAAACCGAAGTCATGCATCTGCCGCGCCACATCAGACCAGTCCAGTCCATCCCAATCGTCATCGTCAGGCTCGGCGATGTCCAGCAGCTGTGCCATTTCATGTTCATTGACCAGCAGAATGTCCGAAGCCTCGATAAGTTCAGCGGGTAGTTCAGCAACGAATGGCGAATCGTTGAGCAATACCTTGAGCCCGGCATCATGGCAGAGGCGAGCGCATGCCGTGACCGTTTCCATCGGACTCTCCAAACATAGTCCCAGTACATCGGCTGAGGTCAGATTATCCCGCATCGATTGAATATACTCAACACTGACGTAAGCGTTAGAGCCGGGAGAATAAACAATCGTGTTCTCTCCTGCCGCGTCTACGGTGATGACCGTGGTCCCGCTGGCCCCATCCACGTGCCGAATATAACTGGTGTCCACACCGGTATCGTTCAATGCTTCAAGCAAAAAATCCGCATTAGCGTCGGAACCGAGCACACCAAACAATCGGACTTTGGCTCCAAGACGAGCGGCCGAAACAGCCTGATTCCCCGACTTGCCACCAGGAAGCACCCGCAACGGCCCTCCTAGCACTGTCTCCCCCGGTTTGGGCAGACGCTCGGTGGTGACGGTATAATCGGCATTCATCGAGCCAACGACGGACACGGCCCCATGAATGCAATCAAGAGAAACAAGCGTTTCATCCATAGCAGGCATGATATTCCCTTTCTGAATGATAGATGCTGCTGGTGCGGTAGTCTGTTCGATCAACATGCTCCGCACCAGCAGGCGCAATCAGACATTGCGTTTTGCCGTAAAACTCTTGCGAAATACGAACAGTACAATCATCGACAACACCGAAACCGCACACATAATCCAGAACATGTTGGAGGTCTGCGCTTCCACACCACTGCCAACACCGAACAGACCACCCTTGCCCATGGTGTCACTGGCCATGAGACTGGAGTATACGCCGACTCCGATAGAGGCCGAAGTGTTCATCATCAGATCGAGAATTCCTACGCCACGACCATTCTCCTCGACCGGCAACGCATCTGACGCAGCGTCGTAGATTGGCGTATATACAGCGGTAACACCAGCAATGAACAAGCAGGCAAGAAAAGTCAGCACTCCGAACCCACTCTTAATGAATATGGCAGATCCTGCGAAGCCGACAATCATGAGCACGATAGCGATAACCAGTGTGCGCATGCGTCCGAGTCTGTTGATTACTGGACCAGAAACGCATCCAACAATTGTGGCCACAATGTAGACCAATGTTAGACACAGCGAAACCGTGGTCAACGGCACGTTGTAGATTTGCTCACCAATCACGTTGTAAATCGGCACACAAGCAAAGTTGAAGAAGTACAGCACAAATTGCAGCAACAGAATGGACATATACGCACCATTGGTCACGAAAGAACGACCCAGGAATGGATTCTTGCCTTTCCAAATCCACAGCACAAACAGTACAGCGAATACAATCGAGGCAATAATCATGCCGACTCCGGGGAACGAGAAGTAAATGGCAATGAGCGCAGCAAATACCGCAAACAACAGAACGCCAATGGAATCTATCTTCTCGCCCTTGGCACTGATGTCTGGAGTGTTCTTAATCAGCAGAGGAATAAAGAACACAGATAACGCCGGCACAAGGAACAGGTACTTCCAATCGAAAGAGGTGATGAAGCCTCCCGCAAACACACCGATAGCAGCGGCCAAATAATACACAGCATTGTAAATGCCAATGTAGATGGCCTTTTCCTTGTCATTCAGATATTTGACTGTCATCACCAGGAACACAGAACCAGCAACTTGTGCACCAGCAACCTGAATCATACGTGCGATGAGCACGACCCAGAAGTTGAACGAGCCAAAGAACCCCAAAAAGCTACCGGCAACTAATGCAACTACGCCAAATAGCGTCATACGCTTCGGGGATATGAAGTCGCACAATGTGCCATACAGCATGCACACCACACCAAGAACGATGCCTGGTAGTGTGCTGATCAGTGAGGCACTTGATGACATGCCGAGCGAATCACCAATGTTTTGGAACACCAGATTGAATGCCTGAATCATCAGTGTTCCCAAAGTGAAAACAATCAGCAGTGCAGGCAGTGCTTTTTTGGTCTTTGCTCGGTTGGCTTCAAAATCATCAATGGAAGCAACCGACTGTATTTGTTCCGTCATTACAATTCTCCTTATTTTCCTTAGTGATTCAATCGACGGTGGCGGCAAGCTTCAGCAGTCGTTCCATGAATTGCGAAGTAAATCGTTCAGCATCTACGCCAAGAGCTACTTTGGTGTTCTTCGGCTGGCTCAATAATCTTGTCGGATCGCCGATGGTACGCCCAATGCTCGGGCCTTCAGTCTCGACCATAAGGTCAATCGGGAAAGTCGTAACTAGTGTCGGATCAAGGGCCACAGCAGCAGCCAATGGGTCATGCAGGTTGCATCCGCCCTGGAATGCAGGATCAGTTTCCTCACTGATATCGATGTAGTAATCAGTCATGTCGGCAAGAAATGCACCGGCCTTAGTGCCGACATCGCGTAGAGCCTGCGTATCTTTCTTGGTCATCAATGCCTGCATGGTCACATCAAGACCAATCATCGTGATGTCGGCCGAAGTGGAGAACATGCGATTAGAGGCCTTGGGATCCATGGAAATATTAGCTTCCATGTAGGGGTTGCAGTTGCCCGGCTGCGTCAGCGCCCCTCCCATCATGACGATGGTGAGCTTGTCAACAATATCGGGTGCTTTGACGAATGCGGCGTCAATATTGGTCGAGGGACCAGTTGGCACATAGACAAGCTCTTCTTTGCTGTACTTGCGAGCGGATTCGATAATGAAATCGACTGCCGACTTATCAGACGCCTGACGTGTTGCCGTTGCAGGCACCTCAACATTGCCGGTGCCATTGCGACCGTGAAAAATGCCTGAACTGTCAGGCACCTCGAAAGAATCCGCATCACTGGGATGCGGCACACCCTTAAACACCGGGATATCTGGTCGTCCGTACATTTCCAGCAAATCCAAATCATTACGGATACCCGTTTCCAACAACACATTGCCATAGGTACCGGTAATACCAATCAGTTCCGCGTCTTCGGATCCAAGGATGTATGACAATGCCAAGGTGTCGTCAATGCCGGTATCCAAATCGAGAATGATCTTCTTCATGATGTTCCTTTCCATCAGCTTCCTTGCCGAAAAATCGGAGACGTCTTCCATGACCGTCTCCTCACGACCAAGCCGAGGCCTTGTCGCCGTCACAAGATTTAACGTTTTATCAAGTGATGGGAGCAATGATAAAACGTTAAATCATCGTTGTCAAAATATAGTCTTCTGCGTGTCACGCATACGGACAAAGAAGTAGTAGAAGCAGGAAAATACTGAAACAATCAGCCGGCGACGGCTGCGGAGGGGCCCTGCTTCACAGACCCGCGGTTGATGAACATCGTGGGCACGGAATGGGTGACGCCCTCATCCGAAGCGCCAGAGCGAATACGGCACAGCAGCAAATCCACGCCCTGCCGCCCCATCAGCTCGGCCTGTTGGGAAACCACCGCGATACGCGGTGTCATCAAGGTGAACGCCGCAATGTCATCGAACGACACCAGCGACATATCCTCACCTATCGAAACCCCACGGTCGTGCAGCACACCAATCATCGTGAGCGCATCCGGCGAGTATGCGCACAGCATCGCGCTTACGCCGGCATCAAGCAACGACTCAACCGCTGCCGTACGCGATTCATAAGTGGAGTCGCAAGCGACTACCACGCCGTTACCCTCGATAAGCATATCCGACGCAACCGCACGGAATGCAGTCTCTCGTTCGTTGACGCTGAACGACCCTAATGAGGGATGCGACACATATCCCACGCAACGGTGTCCCAAACGTACCAATTCCTCTACCGCCTCGCGAATGCCCGTATACGGATTGGAAACCACAAACGGCACCGATTCGACGCCCGGCACACGCCGATCCACGAACACCAATGGCAAATTACGTTTAATCAACGACTGCACCCCGGGTGACTCCACACCTTGCGGCACCACGATCGCACCATCAATACGCTGCCCGAGCAGATTGCCAATAAACGCATCCTGGCGTTCCACTGTTTCTGCTGAAGTACCAATCAGCGTGGAATAGCCCCGGGCATACAATTCATCCTCCATTGACGAGACCAAATCGGCGAAATACGGATTGCGCAAATCAGGAACCAGCAAACCAACAGTCTTAGTATCCGACGAGCGCATGGAGCGAGCACGTTGATCGGGCACATACCCCATTTCCTCAACAGTTTTCAGCACCAACTGTCGCGTATCGCTAGAAAAGCGGCCTTTATTGTGAAGTATTTGGGAGACGGCAGCAGCCGACACACCGGCACGTTGAGCGACATCCTTCAACGTCACGAACGCCATAGTCCCCTCCTTGCGGCCGATACATCGTCAAAACAACAATTCAAATGTACCCTTTTCACCGCCAATATTCGCAATCCTGCGCCAACACACGGCTCTCAACATAGAAAACCGCGCCCCCAACCACCGGATAAGAATTACTTCAACCCGATAATCGAGGTGCGGTTTTTGCAGGCGTACCGACTACTCCAGCTCCACCGCGCCGGTGTAGAGCTGGTAGTACTCGCCCTTCTGCGCGATCAGCTCGTCATGCGAACCACGCTCGATGATGTTGCCGTGGTCGAGCACCATGATCACATCGGAATTGCGCACGGTGGACAGGCGGTGGGCGATGACGAAGACCGTACGGCCCTTCATCAGGTTATCCATGCCGGCCTGCACGACCTCCTCGGTACGGGTATCGATGGAGGACGTGGCCTCGTCAAGGATCAGCGCGGGCGGATCGGCCACCGCCGCGCGAGCGATGGAGATCAGCTGGCGCTGGCCCTGGGACAGGCCGGAACCGTCGCCTTCCAGCACCGTGTTGTATCCCTCGGGCAGCATACGGATGAAGCTGTCCGCATTGACCAGACGCGCGGCCTCGATGCATTCCTCATCGGTGGCGTTCAGGCGGCCGTAACGGATGTTGTCCATCACGGTGCCGGTGAACAGGTTCACGTCCTGCAGCACGATGCCCAAAGACCTGCGCAGGTCAGGCTTCTTGATGCCGGCCACGGAGATGCCGTCGTACAGGATCTGGCCGTGCTGGATGTCGTAGAAACGGTTGATCAGGTTGGTCACCGTGGTCTTGCCGGCACCGGTGGCGCCGACGAGCGCGATCTTCTGGCCGGGCTTGGCGAACCAGGTGATGTCGTGCAGCACCGGCTTGTCCGGGTTGTAGCCGAAGGTCACGTTGGTGAAGCGCACGTCGCCGCGCAGCAGGGTCAGTCGGCCGTCGGGCGAGGTGATCGCCTGCTCCTTGGCCTTCATCGCCACCTCGCGGGCCGAGCCCTTGAGCTTTTCTGCGGCCTTCAGAGACCTCGTACCATCGTCGCCGATCTCACGCTTCCACGCCCAGTGGCCGGTCTCATGGTCGACTTCGGTCATGGTGCGGCCATCCTCGCCAAGTTCCACATTGACGAGCGTCACGGTGCCCTTGTCTTCCTCGATGGGTTCGTCCATCAACTTGAAGATGCGGGAGGCGCCGGCGAGCGCCATCATCACCATGGTCAGCTGCTGGGAGACCTGGCCGATCGGGTTGATGAACGAGCGGGACAAGGTCAGCAGGGAGACGAGCGTACCGAGGGTGAGCGGCTTGACGCCGGTCAGGCCGATGTCGTTGACGCCGGCCAGCGAGACGGCGGCACCGACGATGGCAAGCAGGATGTAGAGCAGGTAGCCCATGTTGCCGACGACCGGCATGGTGACGTTGCCCCAGGTGTTCGCTTCGGCGGACGCCTCGAAGAGTTCCTCGTTCTTCTCGTCGAAGGTCTTCTGGGTGGCGTCTTCATGGTTGAAGACCTTGATGACCTTCTGGCCGTTGACGGATTCCTCCACGAAGGCGTTCACGTCGCCGATCCACTGCTGCTGCTTGACAAAGTAGCGGCCGGAGCGGCTCACGATCTTGCGCACGATGAAGTAGAGCAGAACGGTGAACACGATTACGAACGCGGTGAATGGAATGGACAGCCACAGCATGGACAGCAGCGCCGCGACCGCGGAGATAATCGAGGAGAACATCTGCGGGAACGACTGCGAGATGGCCTGGCGCAGCGTATCGGTGTCGTTGGTGTAGTGGCTCATGATGTCGCCGTGCTCGTGGCTGTCGAAGTAGCGGATCGGCAGCTTCTGCTGGTGGGCGAACATGTCGTCACGAATCTTCTTGAGCGTGCCCTGCTCGACGGTGACGATCAGCCACTGCCACAGCCAGGACGCCACGATGCCGGCCACATACAGGCCCGCCATCAGGCTGATGGCCCGCAGCAGCGGGGCCCAGTCGGAGTTCGACTCCCCCACCATCGGCAGGATGTACGTGTCGATGAGCGACTGGAGGAACAGCGCGGAACCGGCCTGCGCGGCGGCACCGACCAAGATGCACACCACGATGGCGATGACACGCCACTTGTACTGGAAGATGTAGCTGAAGATGCGCTTGATGGTGCCAGGCTCGGCTTTGCCCATGGCGGGCTTGCGGTTCTTGAAACTCTGGTCGTTGCTCATCGTGCTTCTCCTTCCCTTGGTATCGGCTGCATTGGCATCAGCTGCGCTGGTATCGGCCGTGGGCATGGTCACTGTCACTGTCACGGTTTCGGACGGCTCAGCGGTAGATGACTCAGCAGCCTGTTCGGCAGCGGCCAGTTCTTCGGGCTGGGCCTGGTTCTTGGTCTGCGATTCGTAGATGGAACGGTATTCATCGCAGGTGGCGAGCAGTTCGTCGTGTGTGCCGGACGCCATGATGCGGCCGGAATCCATCACCAGAATCATGTCGGATTCCTGCACGGAGGCCACGCGCTGGGCGATGATGATCTTCGTGGTGTCCGGAATCTCGTTGTGGAACGCGGAACGGATCAGCTTGTCCGTCTTGGTATCGACGGCGCTGGTCGAATCGTCGAGAATCAGAATCTTCGGCTTCTTCAGCAGCGCACGGGCGATGCACAGGCGCTGGCGCTGTCCGCCGGACACATTGGTACCGCCCTGCTCGATGTACGTGTCGTACTTATCGGGGAATTCCTGAACGAATCCATCGGCCTGCGCGAGCTGCGCAGCATGGCGAATCTCTTCATCGGTGGCGTTCGGGTTGCCCCACCTGAGGTTTTCGGCAATAGTGCCGGAGAACAGCACGTTCTTCTGCAACACCATGGCCACCTGATCGCGCAGCGCCTCGAGATCGTAGTCGCGTACATCCACGCCGCCGACCTTCAGCGAACCGGAGCTCACGTCGTACAGTCGCGGCACGAGCTGCACCAGAGACGACTTTGCCGAACCAGTACCGCCGACAATGCCGACGGTCATGCCGGAGCGGATCTTCAGGTTGATGTCGTCAAGCACGGGCTTTTCGGAACTGTCGGAGTAGCGGAAGGTGACGTGGTCGAATTCGATGGAGCCGTCGGCCATGTCAGTCACCGGCTGTGCCGGGTTCTGCACCGTGCTTTCCTCCTGCAGCACCTGGCAGATACGCTCGGCAGAAGCCTGAGAAATAATCACCATGACGAAGATCATGGACAGCATCATCATGGCCATGAGGATCTGCATGGCGTAGGTGACCAGTGCGGTCAGGTCGCCGGTGGTCAGGCCCACGGCGGGGTTGTTGCCGGAGGCGACGATCTGCTGTGCTCCCATCCATGCGATGAGGATCATCGAACCGTAGATGCAGATCATCATCAGCGGGCTGTTGAAGCTCATGATGCGTTCGGCCTTGGTGAAGTCCTTGAAGATGCGCTGGGAGATGCGGCCGAACTTGGAGACCTCGAAGGATTCGCGGTTATAGGACTTGACCACGCGGATGCCCTGCAGGTTCTCGTCGACCACGTTGTTCAACGCATCGTAGGTGTGAAACACGCGCTCGAACACCGGATGCACGAGCACGGCCAGACCGCACAGGCCGATGGCCAGAATCGGGATGCAGGCCAGGAACACCATGGAAATCGACGGGGAGATACGGAACGAGAACAGCCAGGATACGACCACCATAATCGGGGCACGCACGCCCAGACGAATGATCATCATGTAGGCGTTCTGCAGGTTCGTCACGTCGGTGGTCAGTCGGGTCACGATCGAACCGGTGGAGAACCGGTCAATATTGGTGAAGCTGAAGCCCTGCACCTTCTCGAACTGGTCCTTGCGCAGGTTCTTGGCGAAGCCCGCGCCGGCCACGGCCGCGTACTTTCCGGACAGGAAGCCGGCACCCAGCGAAACCATCGAGCACACCAGCAGAATCACGCCGAACTTGACGGTGGCCGGCATGCTGCCACCGGTGATACCCTCATCGATCAGCGAAGCCATGATGGTCGGGATCAGGATCTCCAGGATGCCTTCGACCGTCACGAACACCGGAGCCAGGATGCTGGCTTTCTTGTATTCACGAATCGACTGGCCCAACGTGCGCAGTACATGTTTGGGCTTGTCCGGTTCGACGGCTTTGCGCGCCTGCGCGATTGCCTCTGCGGTATCGCTCATTCGTTCTCCTCCTTCGTGTTAGCAACCTCTGCTCCGTCTTGATCGGGAGCCATCACCACAGGTGACTGAGGGAGTGTTTGATGTTCAAATTCATGTTGTGCGCGGTCGATGTTCGCGCGCATGCGACTGACGTAGTCACGTAGGGCTGCTTTCTCGCTTTCGGAAAAGCCATCAACCAACAGACGTTCGACGCGTTCGCCGTTCGCTTTGAGATCGGCGACGATGGCGTCCGCCTTATCGGTCAGGACGATACGCTTGCAACGGGCATCATGCGCCACCGATTCGCGGGCAATAAGCCCTTTCTTTTCCATAAGCGCCAGCACGCGCGAAGCGGTGGAGCGGGTGATACAGAACTTCTGTTCGATGGTGTGCTGGTAGATTTCACGATTCCGGTTACGAGCCAGGAACATGATGATATGCGCGTTGCCGCCAGTGGTCTCCTTAGCGGAAAGCGGCATGCTCTCACCGAGATAGCGGTCGACGGCTTTGGTCACCGCTCGCATCTCAATGCTGAGAATATGCTGATCCATTGTCCTCCGTACCATGCGAGGCCATGCGCGTATGCGCCTTCACCCCACATTGTTGCATACGCAACAATTCATGATAAAGAGACCCATATACAACAGTTGCATATACAACAATCGGTGTGTTGCCTAGACAACGAATCCCACATATGCCCTATACACAAACTGGCTCCCTTCTCTGAATCTCAGAAAAGGGAGCTGGCAGTTTGCGTAGTATTACTTGCTCAGCTTGGCGTACTCGTCAACCATGAACTGGGCGATCTTCTTGCCGCCTTCGCCCAGCAGGGTGGGCAGCGAGTTGATGGGCATGGAGTTGAGGAACATGCGCATCATGGCGTTGTCGGGCAGCTTCGTCAGCTCGCCGGCCTCGCCGGCGGCGGCCACGGCGGCCACGATCTTGGCGCCGAACGGATCGGCCTCCCACTCGCCGTAGGTGGACCATTCGGTGAGCGGCTGGGTCTTGCCGTCGCCATCGAGGCCACGGCAACGGTGTCGGCAATGTCGCGGGAGCTCACGCCCACTTCGATGGCATATTCGCCGGCCTCCACGTGCCAGTCGTTGTACTTCTCGGACCAGTAGGCGAACGCGCGCTCGTCGAGGTCGATGGTCACGGTCTTGGA
>ENA-OQDC01000562-OQDC01000562.1-human-gut-metagenome-genome-assembly--contig:-NODE-562-length-25059-cov-11.274106_pt1 | contig 25059 bp, 23 predicted proteins | sample MGYA00242770_ERZ504601 | MGnify/ENA primary metagenome ERZ504601 (study PRJEB26092, sample SAMD00036305) | human gut metagenome | host: Homo sapiens | study: EMG produced TPA metagenomics assembly of...
TTCAAAAATTATGCAAGGCTGCGTAATGGAGTGGAAACTGTTCCATCGAATATACGCAAGAATTACCACTTGGAAAAGATACCTCGTGGGAAACAGCGGGGCAAGTTCTTTTTCGGTTCCAAGATAGTAGCATTGAATTTCAGAAAACTCTTCAACTATGTGAAGGGTTTAGGACATTACGCTCAAAATCCGGTACTTGTATAAAATCAAGGAAGGGAATACCAGCGTATATCCGAAGAAATCCGGTATTACACTACAAAATATGAATTTTTCAAGGTGCTATAGAAATAGAGGACAAAGTTATTTATGGTTTTGACCCTAACATCATAATATAAAGCGGGGAACAAAAAGAGGTGGGATGGATATGATGGATCGGATATCTGCCTACCGGGAACTGATTCGGAAAAATATTGATTACGAGAACTACCCGCCGATCTATAACAAGCAGGAAGTGGATGAACTGATCGAGCTGATTGTAGAAACCCTAATGCTGCCGCCGGATGCAGGAACAATTCGGATTGGAGGAAAGGAACGTCCTGTTCCGATTGTAAAAAGCATGTTCCTGAAGCTGGATAAAGATCATATCTGTTATATCCTGAAGTGCCTGCACAATACGGAAAAGAAAAAAGAGTAAAAATGGCCGTATCAAAAAAACAGCCAGAGAAAAAAAGGCAGAAAAAGAAAAGCAGCTTGTGGATCATAGCGTTGATTGCTGTTATTTTGCTGATTCTTGTTGGAGTCGTATTTTTGGTACTGCCAAAATTTCGAAAAGAAGCTGCACCGGAAAAACCGGAAACGATCAAGGTGGAAGCTGCAGAGAAAAGCTATGCTGCCGGAAGTAGGATTTCAGAAAAAAATTTCCGCGTATACGGAATATCCGGGAAACAGAAACAGCTTCTGGATGCAGATACATACAGCGTGTCACCGGCTAAAGTGCCGGCACATGGCCACAGTGTTACCGTAGAGGTTTCCTCCAAGGCATATCCGGATATCAAGGCAGAGATAACAGTGCTTATTGACCGTGATGAAAGTGTTAGGTATAAAATCGGCAGAGAAAATCCAGATGATGTGGAGGCTATCCTGTATTCCAACGGGGATCTAGAAATATCCGGAAAAGGAAGCGTCCGGAATTTCAAATCAGATTCTGCGCCATGGAAGAAAGATTCTGTTAAACGGCTGACCTGGATTGATCCGGAGGCAGAAGTGGAAAGCATGGACTACTGGTTTACAGGAAATGACGAATACCTGGAAACATTGTGCCGCATTCCGGACACAGTGAGAAGCATGGTGGAAACATTCAAAAATGCCACAGCGATGACCAGTATGCCGGATATGTCTGGTGCGGTCCGGCTGGAAGATATTACATCCTGCGCAGAAGGGTGTACTGCACTGGAAAAGGCCATGGAACTTCCGGGGAATATAAAACAGGCAAAAAAAGCATTTTACGGTGATACGGCGCTGATCGAGGGAGCCGATACAACAGCCTGTATGCAGTTGGAGAACATGGATTCCATGTATTACGGCTGTGTGGCCCTGGCATCTGTCCAGATTCCGGACAGTGCGAAGGAACTCTCGAATATCTGCAATGGTTGCGTCAACCTGAAAGAAGTGCATATCCCATCGTCTGCACAGAAAATGAACAGCAGTTTTTTCGGATGTACCGCACTGGAATCCATAACCGGTGAAATCCCATCTTCCTGTACGGATAGCGGGAACCTGTTTTCCGGCTGTAAGTTCCTGAGTGGAACACTTACCGTTTTCTGTACATCCAGGACAACCCTTTCAAGCTCGTTTTCGGACGCTGCAACGGCTGGAACAGGATTAACGATCAATTTACGGTACGATGCAGAAAAATCGCAGGAAACGGCAAATACGGGCTTCTACGGGGGAACAAAAAGTGCGGATGAAATCCTGAACGCATTGAAGGCATCCATGGAAGCCGCATTCAGCAGCGGAAGCCATATTACAATAACAACAAATGCAGATAAAACAAAGGAGTGATTAGAATGCAATATGAAAAATAGCAAAAGACTCTTGTAATTACGGAATTGGAAAGGTAATATGATAATATGATTCCAAAAAATGAAAAAGGGGGAGAAACCATATGGACATGAAAGAGCTTCGAAAAAATGCAGAAAAAGTAATAGCAGAACGTTTTCCGGATTTCAATTTTTCCACACTGGACTGGGGAGAGCTTGATCCATTCTATCTGGAGCATCCGGAAGAAATACCGATTGAGCATGAGTTTGTTGGCTACCGGCAGGATGGTGATGTAGCGGAAGATTACCAGGGAAATCTGTATCTGATTCTTTGTGATCCAGGAATCCACCCGATCGGAAGTGTATGCATGGAACAGTCCGAACTGGACGACGCCATAAAACTTGGAAAACGGGAAGATTATACCGGGGAACTTCTGGAAGAAATTCCGGAGTAAAAAGTGAAATAACAAAACAAGGAATCCCGTGTCAAACGTTGACATGGAATTCAAACAGAAAAATCGGTGTCAATGTTTGACACGGACGGAGGAAAAAGTATGAGAAAAAGAATCGCAATGGTACTTCTTGGCCTGAGCCTGGCAGTAGGTACACCGGCCGCAACAAATATGTTCCCAGCAGTTTCTGCCCAGACAGTACAGGCAGCTGGAAAAACCGGATGGACGCAGGAGTCCGGAACCTGGTATTTTTATAAAGACGGTGTAAAACAGACCGGATGGCAGACCTGGGACGGAAAAAAATATTATCTGAATGCAGACGGAACCATGAAAGCAAATGAGTGGATGATTGATACGGATGGATCGGTTTACTACTTCCGCAGCTGGGGTGGAGCTTACCTGAACTGCAAGGCAAGAATCAACGGCAGAAGTTATACATTCGGTGCAGACAGTAAGGTACAGGGTTCCCAGTGGGTTGTAAAAGGTGGAAAATGGTATCTGGTAAAAGACGGAAAAATTGCAACGGGCTGGCAGACCTGGGATGGAAATAAATACTACATGAATAGTGATGGAAGTATGCGCTCCAATGAGTGGAGACTGGATGATACAGGGAAAATCCGCTATCTGTGCAGCTGGGGCGGCGCATATAAGAACAGATCTGCCAAAATCAACGGACGCTCCTACACTTTTGATGGTAATGCTAATGTAACCAACATGCAGTGGATCGTGATGGATGGACAGTGGAAACTGGCAAAAGATGGAAAAATTGCAACGGGCTGGCAGACCTGGGACAATAACCGTTACTATCTGAACGCAGACGGAACCATGAAAGCAAATGAATCTTTCACGGACGGGGGAAAAACCTATTTCTTCTGCAGCTGGGGCGGAGCTTATAAAAACTGCTGGCAGACCTGGAACGGAAAAAAATATTACCTGCATGATAACGGTGCAGCATATCAGAATGAGTGGCTGAAAACCGGCGGAAAATGGTACTGGTTCCAGGCAGACAGCACCATGGCAGTGAACACAAGCTTTACATACAAAGATAACCTGTATTTTGTAGACGGAAATGGAATTATGCTTTCCGGATGCTGGAAAGAGGAGAACGGAGCAAAATACTATATCCGGAGCTGGGGCGGAGCCTGCAAGGATATGCAGATGAAGATTTCCGGAAAGACCTATTATTTTGGATCAAATTGCAAGATGGTAACGGATCAGACGGTAAATGGGAACTATTATGGAAAAGATGGTGTGTTGACCACAAAGCCGGACCCGAAACCAACAGAGACACCGAAACCGACGGAGACACCGAAACCAACGGAGACATCGAAACCAACAGAGACACCGAAACCAACGGAGACACCAAAACCAACGGAGACACCAAAACCGACGGAGACACCAAAACCGACGGAAACGCCAAAGCCGACAGAGACACCGAAGCCAACAGAGACACCAGCAGAAACCGTTTATGCAACAAGCGTAACAATTACACCGAACAGTAATCTGGAATTAACTGAAGTTGGACAGACACTGCAGCTGGCCGCAACCGTATATCCGGAAAATGCAACCAACAAAGCGGTAAAATGGACTTCGGATGATCCGGAAGTAGCAAGTGTAGATGAAAATGGACTTGTAACGGTTCATAAAAAAAATGGTATGCGAAAAGTTATTATCTCAGCTGATGCAATGGGATCTAAGCCAAACGGAGGTGTTGTTGGAAGATACGTAGAAGTAAAAATTAATATCCCATACACCAACGAAGAGGCTCTTGGAATGACCGTTTACGATCAGGAAGTTTCCAGAAAGATTTTCGATCTGGTAAATGAAGAACGTGTCAAAGAAGGACACGCAGCCATGATCTGGGATGATAAGCATTGTTATCCGAGAAGCGTTGCCGCTGCCGGATACCATATCATGAGATCAATCACACAGCCAGGATACGGAACTTCTGATAATCTGGCCCTGCATGGTGGCAGACAGAACGGCTGCGGCGGTGGTCTGTCATATACAGATTCCGATGATCTTGCCCGCCAGATCTTCAACCTTTGGATGTCCTCTCCAGGCCATAAAGCAAACCAGATGGATGATTATAATGCATATGGAGCAATCGCTGTAATGTATGGACAACCGCAGGAGTATAACGGAAGAAAGATTGTGAATTTCTCAGCTGTATTTTCCTTCTCAGATCAAGATTATGATTATGCAACAACCTGGGAACATATGGACGATGGTATGAGTGATGTACTCGGCATGACAGAAAACGATTATTATCAGATTACAAACTACTTTATCCGATAAAAAAGAATCCCCTCTCGTAGACGAATTGCGAGAGGGGATTTGTATGTCGAAGAGGTAGTAAAATAGTCGATGATATGCTATACTGAATCTAATCAGATAAGAACGTGATAGGGATAGTCTGGTGGTTGTCCTTTCTGAAAACAGAAAGGGGGTAATGCCAATGAATACAATGGAAGTGTTGACGCTTTTACTTGTTGTTTTTGCGGCGTTATCTTACATAAACTTCCACCGCAAGTAGAAAGAAAGCTATTCCCTACCGCAAATAGGGGATAGCCTATGTCTCTTGTTGCTCTTTGTAATAATTTAGATTATTTCAGAAAGGCAACCACCGACACTGGTATATCCTTGATTGCTTCTGATTTGATTATAAGCTGCCGGACGAAAAAAGTCAAGCAGTACGGGGGATGCGCAGAACTTTGTGCATCCCTTTTTTAGAAAAAAGGCAGTTATAAAAATGTCATCTTTTTTGAAAAAATGTCATATCTTTTGAAAAAATGTCATGTTTTTTGAGAAAATGTCATGTTTTTCAAAAAAATGTCATATTGCACGTCACAGAAAGGTATGCTATGTTATACTTGCAAAAGAAGGAAAACAGAAGGGACAGCAGGTAGGACAAAAAAATCTTTCAATTGCTCGTGTCAATGATTGACACGGAAAAAAGAAAAATGGGCTTTCATGCATCAGAACATGGTTTTCATGGGCTGGTGTATTTTTTATGCCCATTTTTAGGGGGTGACGCCGTTGCACGGAAAAAGTGGCAACAAAAAGTAAAAAAGGAGAGAGAGGAAAAATGAAAACAAAAGTAATACACGCATTCCTATGGATTCTGGTTTGTATGGTGCTTGGTATTACCTGTTATCAGTGCCGTGATTTAAGGGGTTATGTGATTCTGTCAGGTTCTATGGAACCTGTGATTCCCACAGGATCAGTGGCAGTTGTGGATTCATCGAAGAGGGATGTACGTCCAGGAAATATTGCTACGTTTGAGAGGCACGGGGATCTGGTGACTCACCGGATTTTGTCAAAAACAGAAGAGGGATACCAGACAAAAGGGGATGCAAACACAGATCCGGATTCCGGAACCATTCCGGCAGAAAACATTCGCGGAACATATCTGTTCTGCATTCCATATTTGGGCTACGGATTCATGTGGGCTAAAAACCACATGTTTTTAACCGTAGGTTTTCTGGCGCTGTTTATGCTTCTGGTTTTCTATTTTCCGGAGAAAAGACCTGAACCAAAGGAACGGGAACAGGTAAAAAAACAAAAGAAAAAAGGAGAATTACGATTATGACAAAGAAAAAGTAGCAGCATTTTTTACAGCAGCAGCACTATGCGGCGCACTGGCCGTTGGATCATCCATGGCATATCTGACAGATCATGATTCTGTAACCAACAAATTTTCTGTAGGTAAAGTAGACATCGTTGGCCATGAGCCGAACTACACACCGGATAATGATGGAAAAACCAACAATATCGTTCCGACCCAGGTAATCAAAAAAGACCCGCAGATCGAAAATGTTGGAAAAAATGATGCTTATGTATATCTGGATGTTTCTATCCCGATTGCAAAGGTGATTACTGTTAATGCTGCAGGTAACCGTTTGAATGGAGGCGTTGCAAAAGATACAGAGCTGTTCTCCATGAACAATGTTTCTAAGAAATGGACTCTGATGTACAACAAGCGTGTGGGAGATAATATGGTTTACACCTACAGCTATAACGAAATACTTGCACCGGGAAAAACAACAGATCCGATCTTTACAAGCCTGACAGCTGCCAATATTGTAGAGGGACAGCTGGATGGAAAAGATCTGAATGTGCCGGTACATTACTATGCAATCCAGGAACTCAACACCGGAGAAGGAACCACGATTCCACAGAAAGCAGCTTCCGCATGGAAAAAATATGAACTGCAGAACCAGGGCCAGGCAGGACAGATCACGACTCCGCAGTCTGACGAAAGCGGAAATAATGGGGTTACAACCGTTGATGGAAACGGAAATGCAGCATCGGATGAAAACAAAACAAATACCCCAGATGATGTTCAGGTTGAGCCGGAACAGGATGGAAACAACACTTTATCATAAGAATACTTTTCAGAACAGTCCGGAAAGCCATCCGGACTGTTCTGAAAAAGAAGGGAAAACAGCATGAAAAAAAGAAAAAACGAATGCTGTCAATTGCCGGAATGTGCTGCTGCGGTTTTCTTGCAGCAGCCACCGCAATATCGGGATCTTCTGCTTACCAGACGGACCATGATGAAGTAGTAAACATTATCAGGACTGGAAATAACACCATTATTCCGGATGAGGATTTTCCGACACCGACACCGGTTCCATCCAGCGGATCAGTAGTAAAAAAAGTCAGGGCAAAAAATACAGGAGATGTACCTTGCTATGTCCGGGCATATATTACATGCAGTGAACCTGTAAAAGAGTTCACGGGACTTGATACCACAAACTGGTTTAAGGGAAATGATGGCTATTACTATTACAAAAAAGCTGTTCCGGTTGGAGGAACAACAACTTATCTGTTTACGGGGGTTACTGTTGCAGATGAATATGAGCAGGATAACCTGGAAGTAACAGTTTACGAGGAATCCGTTCAGACAACAGATGGTCAGAAGGAATACACTTCTTATCAGGACGCATGGAAACGGTTTGGAGGAGGTGGCCAGTAATGAAAAGGAAAATTGCAATAGCAGCCGGAATTCTGGTCACGGCAGTAAGTACCATCAGTGGATCATATGCTTACTATCAGGACAGCGTTACCGTTACAAACCACATCAGTACCGGTGATGTAAACATTGGAATCCAGGAATACGAAAAAGATGGTGATACGGAAAAAGTTTATGCAGGACCGAAAGAGGGAATTGTTCTTCCTTCCCAGACCATTTCGAAAATTCCGAGAATCACAAATTACGCAGAAACCTGCTATATCCGGGTGAAAACCACTTATTCCAGAGAGGCATCGGATTCCGTGTCAAACGTTGACACGGAAAAGCCAGAGGAAGATTCCAAAACGGATGCAGACCCGAATGAAACGCCGGAAGCAACAGAAGAGACAGCACAGGAAACGACAGAAAATGCCGAAACGGAAGTAACACCAGCACCGGAAGAGCCAGAAAAACCGGAAATAACGCCTGAACCTACAGAAACACCTTCGGTGGATCAGGATAAGGAAACGCCTGCGGAGTATGTTCTGAGTGATGAAGAACTGGATGGAATTTCCGATGAATGGGTAAAACAGGGTGAGTATTATTACTATACGCAGCCGTTGAAAAACGGAGAATCCGCAGACTTTTTCCAGAACGTAACGATTCCTGCAGCGTGGACATCAAAAGCACAGGACAGGGTTCTTGGACTTACTGTGACCGCAGAAGCGGTGCAGGCAGCAAACTTTACACCGGATTTTAATTCGGAATCCCCATGGGGCGATACGGAAATTGAACAGTGCGTACATGAGACGGATAACAGCATCACAGAAGTGACAAAACAGTATACCGCTATGTCCGTCACTTATGAAGGGGCTGCCAGAAAGCTGGTGGCTGCGCCGGAAGATTTCTTTAGAAATTTACAGACGGCAATGCCTGGCGATACGATCAGTGATAGTTTTCAGCTTTCCAATACGACAGCAACCAGTGCCGAATTTTTCTTCCATACGGAAACGCCTGGAAATTTAACGGATGAAGAACTTGACCTTTTAAAACAGTTTAAATTGACGATCACGCAAAACGGAAAAACCCTGTATAACGGTGATTTGCAGGCTGCATCCCTGAATCAGGAAATCAGTCTTGGAACACTGGAAACAGGGAAAAATTCGCGGGTACAGTTTACGCTGCAGTTACCGGCAGAACTGAAAAATGCATATGCAAAACGGGAAAGCATGGTAAACTGGATTTTCCGTGTACAGGGTGCTGAAGAACCGGGCAAAAACGAACCGTCCCCTGCCATTTCGCAGACTACGGCACCAAAAACCGGTCTTGCAGATCCATACGTTTTTGTTCCTCTTGGAATTGCGGCGGTAACGGCTCTTGGAACCGTGAAACTGTCCCGTAAAGAGAAGAAAGAGAGGAGGAAAAAACTGTGAAACGATGGAAAAAGGCACTGTCAGGGCTGCTTATGGCAGCCTTGATGGTAACTGGAATTTCTTTCCCGGAAAATGTTTTTGCTGTCAGCGCAGGCATGGATGGGTTACCATCTGTGGTTGATTCTGGCATTGGAAAAAAGGTAGATACAAACAGCACGATTGACGGAACCTACAATTTTACGCCAGTCATTGGAGCAAACACAAAGGTTTCATTCGGTAGTACAGATGGTACGAAATGGGATAATCAGTTTTGCGTTAATGGTGAAAAATATGCACAGGTGTGTTCGAAATGGTGGCCATTATCAGATATAGGTGATAATGGAAATACCCGTTCTTTTATTCCGTATGAAAGATTAAAAGGAAAGATGTATGCAGAGTATACCAATGTAGGCAATGCTAATGGTTTACCTGTTACCATGCGGATCTGGTTTTTGGACTGGCAGAATACTAATATCAGCGGGTATCCGGGATATGAAGATGTAGACAATGTTGTTGTTTCTGTAGACAATACAAAAGGCGGTGCAACTCCTGTCATTGATATTAAAGGCTTGAAATGGATTAAGGTAAGATTTTCATATTACGATGAAAATGGAAATCCACTTAAGGTTAAGGGACATTTCACTTTATCTGATCTGGACTATTCCCAGGGATTTTATATTGATGGAAAAGTCGATGGCATTTATGTCACGAAGGAAGCTGATGATCGTCTAATCTATGATGCAAGAACGGATGCAATCTGGTCAGCAAAAAAGGGTTCAAATGCAGATGATGGTACTTCACCGGATAACCCGGAAGGATGGGTTACTTACACATATGAAGGCGATTCTCAGACTATGGTCTTTTATAATGGAGGAACCATACAAAATGTGGACGGTCCAGGTAAGGGACTTACCACAGTGCAATCATATCCAAAAGACTTTACATTTACTGGTGGGGATGCCATATTTAATGGATGGAAAGGATCAAGCCGGACCGAGGCAACAGATTGGCACGTATGGAATACTTCTGAGTTTGGTTATACATCAGAAATGGTTATGGGACAGACTAGAAATGTAGATCTTGTTATCAAAAAGAAAGATGAAACAACAGGAGAAGCTTTGAAAGGTGCAGAGTTCACTGTTTATAAGATGCAAGGTGGCCAATGGGTTACATATACAAAGGCAACATGGAACGATCAGTATAAAGAATATATGGCACTGAATCTTAAAGAAACGGATACAGAGAATCGTAGTTTCAAAGTAGTGGAAACAAAAAATCCTGCAGGATATACCGGAACTTGGGAACATGAGTTTACAGCAGAAAAAGAAGGTGTTGTTACTTTAACACTGGATGCGACAAATGCCAGAAAAACCGGTCAGATCACAATCACAAAAACCGGTGAGAATAATAAAAAACTTTCCGGTGCGGTATTTGAAAATCAAAGCTGCAAAGGATATTAAGACAGCCGGAGGTACAACCCTGGTTGCTGCTGATACAGTAGTTGATACCGTAACTACAGATGGCAATGGATCAGCAGCCAGCAAACAGCTGGAACTTGGTCAGTACATTGTCAAAGAAATAACAGCCCCGGATGGATACGTCCTGGATACTACAGAACATGCGGTTACACTGGATGATAGTCATACCAGCGTCAATGTGGCCGTACAGAACCAGAAAAATGCGATTGTACTGCAGAAAGTAAGCAAAAACGATGGTACAGTCATGGAAGGCGTTACGTTCCATATCTGGAATGATGACAAGAGCTATGATAAAACGCAGAAAACAGATAACAATGGACGGATCACGATTGATGGTGTGAAGGATGGAACCTGGCATTACCAGGAAACTGCAACCAAAGATGGATACGTACTGGATAATGCGGTGAAAGATTTCACAGTATCCAGCGGAAAAGTCAATGGACAGTCAAACCTGACAATCACAGTAGAAAATGATTATACAAAACTGGATCTTGCAAAAGTAGATTCCGGTACCGGAGAAAATATTTCCGGAGCGAAACTTTCTCTTCTGGATAGCAATGGCCGTCTGGTAGAAAGCTGGACATCCGGAAGCACACCGCACCGAATCGAAAAACTGAAACCGGGCCAGTATACTTTACGTGAGGATCAGGCCCCGGATCATTATAAACTTGCTGATCCAATTACCTTTACGCTGGAAAGCAAAGCAGATACGCAGACCATCACCATGAAGGATATGCGCTATGCAGACCTTACCATAGTAAAGAAAATTAAAGCAAGCGATATTACCTGGGCGCATGGAAACCCAACCTTTATCTTCACCGTAAAAGGAAAAGATATTAATGGAAAAGACCGTACCTTCCAGAATTATGTAGAGTTCACGGAAAATTACGTAAATTCACATACCGATGGACAGGGATATGTAGAACTTTCTGTCACCTGGAACAAAATCCCGGTAGGAGAGGACTACACAGTAACAGAACAGGATGTGCTGCGGTATCATCTGGTGAACGTTACCGGAACAGAGAATGTAACGATTTCAAAATTACAGGAACCGACGAAGGGCGTTGCTCCGGATAAAATTTTCTCCGTACATGCAAACTTAAAGGCAAAACCAACCGGTACATCCATCACATTTGAAAACCAGAAAGATGACTGGGGAACTACAACGCATGATACTTCTGTTAAGAATATCATTCCGTTAAAGTAGCCAGCAAAACCGGATTTATACCCGTGTCAATGTTTGACACGGGTATTTCATTAAAGAACAGGGAGGCGTGAAAATGCGAAAAGCTGCTGGGTGTGTCCTGCTGGCAATTTTATGTCTGCTGGGTGCGTCTTATCTTCCACGGATTTTGCAGGAAGCACAAACCGACCGGGAACAGCAGAACCTTATCAGTGGCTATATCCAAAACCCGGATACAACAGATGAAGAAAACACAGAATCAACTACAGATGAACCGGAAGAGGAAACAGATCCGAATATGGAAAGAATAGTTGATTTTCAGAATTTACAGCAGATCAATCCTGAGATTTTGGCATGGATCACAGTTCCCGGAACACCCATTGATTATCCGGTTGCTTTAGGAGAGGACAACAGTTATTACCTGAACCATACCGTAACAGGAGAAAGCAATATTCTTGGTTCCATTTTTGCAACTGCCGGAACAGATTTCGAAGAAAGCCACATTATTTTATATGGGCATAACATGGCATCCGGGAAAATGTTTGGAAGCCTGAAAAAGTACCATGATAAGGACTTCCGGAACACTTATCCTTATGTATATGTTTATACACCGGAAACTACTTATACCTGTGCGATATACAGCGTATACAGCACCCGGTATGACAGTGATGTTTTTACACTGGGATATAAAGGTGACAGCGAGGAATGGAAACAATGGATTGCAGAAACCGTACAGAATGCGGAATATGACTGTAATATTGCCCCGACCGGAAAGGAGAAAGTTTTTACTTTATCCACCTGCGTAGGTGATGGCTCCAGTCCTTACAGATTGGTTATACACGCCGTTACGGTTGCCCAGAAAGAGGTCGCGAATGCGGAAAAGGAAGCGTCTTAAAGCAAAAGTAAGAGCCAGAATTTGTATGATTTTGGCTTGCCTGCTGCTCTGCGGAACCGGAGTTTCCTTATGGAATGGAAAACGGGCTGAAAAATCCGTGTCAAACATTGACACGGGACAGAAAAGCAGCAAAACGGTGTCAAACATTGACACGGGTACGGAAAACCACCAGGCGGTGTCAAACGTTGACACGGATACGGAAAATCCCAAAGCGGTGTCAAACGTTGACACGAGTACGGAAAAGCCACAAGCGGTGTCAAACGTTGACACGAGTACGGAAAAGCCACAAGCGGTGTCAAACGTTGACACCGATATGGAAACCACAAAACAGGTGTCAAACATTGACACAGATACAGAAGGTATGATTTTAAAGGCTGATCCGGTGGATACGGCAGATAGGAATCATATCTGTTTTTTTGCCGTTTTTTTTATCGGCAGTTGGAGTGTATTGATGTTTCTTACTGCAATACGAAAAAAGAGTAAGAAAGATATTGGGCTAAGCGCCCGAAGAAAGGATACGTCATGGATGAAAATACATTAAGTATGGCCCAAAAAATGAATCAGCTGTATCAGGAACGAGAAGAGCAATATAAAAAACGTGAAAAGCTGTTCGATGACCGTTCCAAGCAGCTGCAGTCTCTTGCAAATGCATTGGAAAAGCAGAAAAATAGCCAGGAACAGAAAGCAACAGATCTGGATAACCGGGAAAAAGAACTGGACCAGATCCAGGATGCTCTTGCAGCTAAAGTAGAGGACATGGAAAAACAGGAAACTGCTTTAAAAACCTGGGAACAGGAAACAAAAGAATCCCTGGCGAAAGCAAAGCAGGAACAGGAAAATGAGCTGCTTAAGAAACAGCAGGAACTGCAAATGGAAAAGCTGCAGGCACAGAACTTAAGTATTGAGCTGCAGGCAGAGAGGGATAACCTCAAGATGATGCAGGAAAATTTAAAACTGTATCCGGATATGTCACTTCCAACGGATAAGGAAACAGAACTGCAGGCGAAAATTGAAACATTGCAGAGCCGTCTTTCCATGGCAGAGAAAGAACGTGATTCCAAAACGGAACAGATGGAAAAATTACAGAAAGATTTTGATGCAAAGGAAGCTGAACTTGCGAACCTGCAGTTAAAAGCAGAGGATAGCAGCACTGATCCGGAAGTAGAAGAAAAGTTGCGAAAACGGAATGGAGAACTCCAAGGAAAAGTCATTGAACTAAATAAGCAGGTAAAATCTTTGCAGAGAGATCTGGATGATCAGGCAAAAGACAAGGAAGAATTACAGAGACAGCTGGAAGAAAACAGTAATCAGCCGGAAAGCCACGATTTAAGTGCAGAAGAACTGCAGAATTACTTGCTGACACTGCCAGAGTTCGAAAATGTGACAACCCGCCATAATACGGATGGAATTATTGTAGATGCGGTATGTGGCGAAAAGAATTATCATTTCCGCTTTGATTCCCTTCCATGCTATGAAATCAGTGTTCCACGCCGCGAAACCAAGAACTTAAAAGAAGTCATCTACCAGATGAACGCAGAAATGCCGGAATATAAGGCATCTTATGATGAATACGAAAAAGCGGCAGTTCTGACCGGATGGTATGACAGAAGAATTTCGGCAGAGGAGCTGGTAGAACTTACGGTAGATGCATCACGGAATTTCAAGTAAAGGAGATCGGCCATGGAAAGTATAAAGTCATTTTTGGGAAATCCATATTACTTGATGACCGCGGTGCTTGCGATCGCAGCGTTTGGTTTTGCAGCAACAGCTGGAATCAGTTTAATACAAGAGCGAAAACAGAAAAAGGAAGAAACTCAAGAAGAGCCGTTGGAAAAAAAGCTTGGGGTTGATACCAAAAAGCTGAAAAATGTTTTAAATGTTCCAGATTTAAAACGAAAAAAGAATATACCTGTCATAGAAGAGGAAAAAACGGAAAATGCGCCGGAAGAACTTTCGAATGATAAAGAAGAAGTTCCCGTGTCAAACATTGACACGGAACCGGAAGTGTTAAACCCGGCTGATGTGGCAGAATTTAAAAGCCGGATGATAGAACATTTCCGGCGAAAAGACACACTGCAGCAATCCCTTTTAGAATTGCAGGAACTTTATGAAAATGGTCCGATTCTGGAAAGGATTGAAAAGGCACTTACGTACAGCCAGCGCAGCCGTTACCGGGATTTTGAGACAACCCTTGACATTTTATTTGAGGGCATGGATGCAGAAACCCTGCGGGATGATTTACTGCGGATGGAAGTTCTGCGATACCGGAGGCTGCCTTACCGTCGAGAAAATACAACTGGCAATCTGGTATAAGGAGGGCAAACATGAATCAGATTAAAATCCAGGGTGTTTGCACCTGCGTCCCACAATTTTCCTATGAAAAAGACAGGAGAGGGAGATCAGTTCCAACATGCCGGTACATCTTGGCCGTGCAGCGACCGAAAAGTTCTTATTCCGATTACATGTACTGTGTCGCCTTTGGAGAACGGGCAATGATAACATTTCAGAGAATAAAAAAAGGAACGACAGTGTTTGTCCAGGGACATCTTCATACAGAGGAAGGCCGGGATGCCAACAATCAAAAAGTATATTTCGTCACTGTGACAGTAGATTATCAGCAGATAATTGAAAAACAAGAATTTAATGGACTGGAATTGTGTACTGGATTGCCCCAGTTTCCGGTTCTGAAACAGGAAGAAAAAGGAGGAAAATAGAGAATGCCGATTCAGTATATTATCCCGATTATAGCGATGGTAGGATGTGTTATTGCATTTTTAATTGGAAGATTTCACAAACATGATGATGATGACGATTAAAAAATGTCGTGTGAAGGATTGACACGAAAGAACAAACGAAAATAAGGCCTGCACCAAAATTTGGTGCGGGCTATTTTTAGATCAAAAAGAGGTAAAAGATATGAAAAAGCCAATCGAAGTAAAAAAGAAACTGAAAAAAGTCACGGAATATACGGCTTGCTTTGCGTTTTTGATGTTCCTGCAGGGAGTAGGTGCGCCAATGGTTTTTGCAGATGCAACGACCGCAATAAATGCGAAATTTGAAATTTTATGGAATCTGATCAGCGCTGTGGTACAATCTGTGGGTGGTGTTATTTTATTATGGCACGCATTTGAATTTGGAGCTTCCATGCAGGCACAGGAAGGCGGAGGTGCTATTACAAGATCTTTAAAAGGGATTGGCGGTGCGTTAGTTATGCTGGTTGCTCCGGTAATTACAACTGCTCTGAAGGGATAATGAAAAGGGAGGGAATATCCTCCTTTTTCTTATGGAGAAAATATGATAAATGAGATATTAGATTTTTTCAAAACGGTTTTTTCGGGAAGTGGTTTCTTTTCCCTTGGGTGCAATGTTTGGAATTCATTAATTGCATATGCGTTTGATATGCTGCAAACGAGTCCACAAAGTTTGGCAGATGGTGAACTTTGGGATGAAGGATACCGGATTTTCCTGGCACTACAGATTTTAGGTGCGACACTTGTAAGTGTTTTCTTTATGGTTAATTTTTTCAAAGAAACAACGGATATTAAACACGGAATGACCATGGAAGCAAGCATCCAGTTTTTTATCAAGCTGGCACTTGTGGATGTTGTTTTTTTAAATCTCACGAATATACTCGTTTTTTTGATTGAAATTGAACAAGCATTTTTTGGGATTATTGTTCCGGAAGATGCCGCTTCACTGGTTATAAGAGTAGGGGATGACTGGGAAATGAGTGGATCCGGACTTATTTTTGGAAATCTGTTTGGCCTTGTGTTTTTGTTTATCTGCCTGGGTGGCGCAGTTATTACATTATGGACGGTTTATAGGGTTTTCCTTAAATTGTTTTTTTATATGGCTGTTGCACCACTTGCACTTTCCACTTATGCAGGCCCACATGAAATTGGACATACCGGATCAAGCTGGGTCCGTACATTTCTTTGTGCATTGTTTGAAATGACAGGAATCATGCTAATGATGCGACTTGGAACAATTTTAATAAATGCTGGTGGGCTGTTCCCTACTGCATCAGAAGATATATTGGGCGGAATGTTGGGATCACAAGGATGGGAAGGACTTCAAGCTATTCTTGGTATCCTTATTATAACGGGATCAGTATCTGGTACGGATGCGATGGTTCGAAGAGCATTTGGATTTTAATAGTAGGAAGGACATAGCTTATGGTAAACATGAATGAAGATTTTGGTGCATATAAGGATAGCATCTGGAAAGGACTTACAGCAAGAGAGTTAGGTGTGATGGCCGTTTCTGCTGTCTCCTGTGGTATTATCATTATCTTGTTGTATTTTATACTTGGATGGAACTTATATATATCATTTTTGATTGGAACTGCTGTTGCTGCAGCTATCATTTTCAGTCAGGTATGGAAGTCACGTAGCGGGCTTTCTGCAATAGAGTTTTACCGGGCAAGAAAATACAGAAAGTCCACAGCCAAACTTGTTTGGAAAAGTGACGAATATAACCAGGCAAGAAAAAATTATTTGAAAAAAGAAAAATAATGATCGGGAAAAATCCCGACTTTTTTATATACTTGGAAAGGATGGAACAGAATGGGATTTTTTTCGAATGAGGAATTTATCCGATATAAAAAATGTACACAGCCAGTTTACCAGACACCGGCCAGTATTCAACAAATGCTGGATATTGCAGGTGTACACGAAAATGGAATATTTGAAATAGAACCGAATAACGGGGCAGGGAAAAAGCGGAGAAAATTTGATCGTGTGTATTCTTTTTCAGACTTAAACTATGTGGATCAGGACAAGCAGCAAAAAGACGGCATCCTGTTTCAACTACGGAAATTTCTAAATTCCATGGACACAGATTTCAAGATCACAATACAGTGTGAACCACGGGACGTAACAAATTTCCAGAAATCTCTGTTGCAGGATGAAAATAAAAGTGAGTATCCAGAGCTGGCCCGCTACAATAACGAAATGATTAAAAAATCTCTTGAAAAGGGACAGGAAAACGTTCGAAAACAGCGTTATTTGACTGTGAGTGCAAATTGCCGGTCAATAGAAGAAGCGGAAGGATGGTTTGATACATTCGAGCATACAGCACTTCCAATCTTTTATGCAATGGGTTCGGAATTGGTTCCTTTAAACGCTGTGCAGCGGTTTCAGAAAATCAGAAATTACTTTTTCACAGATGATGGAGAGGAAAGTTTTATTCTCCCGTTTCAGGATATGGTACAGGCCGGAAGAGATTTTCGCAATTCAATCCTTCCACATTCTGTGCGGAATCACAAAAGCTACATGGAATTTGATGAAGAGTGTATGCGGATTCTTTTTGCTGCGGTTCTGCCAACCAGATTGAATGAAGAAAAGTTGATTTTTGAACTGACAGATTTTCCGTTTTATACCTGCCTTACCATAGATACGGCATATATCCCACGGGAAGTGTTACGTGGAAAAATCAGCAACACGAATTTCTACAATGAAAATGCGATCGGGCAGGAAGTACAGGCCAATGCAAGTATGGGTAACTTCTATAGTGAGCCGTCCTATGCAAAGAAAAAGAAGCAGGCCAATCTGAAAAAATATATGGATCAGATCGAGGAAGATGATGAAAATGGCTTCTATGTAGGAATCCTGTTGGCAGTGCGTGGAGCAAATAAAGAGGAACTGGATGCAAACACGGCAGAAGTCAGACGCCGCTGCCGGAAACATTCTATACAGATTGTTCCTTACTACGATCAGCAAATTCAGGCACTGAATACGTTGCTTCCGATCGGAGCGAGGCGTGTAAATAATATGCGTTCCGTCCTGACAAGTTCTTATCTGGCATTCCAGCCATTCTATTCCTGGGATCTGATCCAGCCTGGCGGAACATGGTATGGTATAAATAAAAAAACCAGAAATCCGATCATTGGAAACCGAAAGACATTGAAAAACAGTAATGGTGTTATTTTTGGCCACACTGGTTCTGGAAAGTCCATGCTGCTGAAAATTACGGAAATCGGACAAACATTGATTAACAGTACAGATGATATTTTCCTGATTGATCCGCAGAATGAGATGAAGGGAATCACCCAGAGATTCCGCGGTCAGTATTTTGATCTTTCTGATCCGGATCTGCGCCTGAACCCTCTTGAGATTCCGGAATCTTTGCTGCAAAAGAATGCAAAGGGCCGTGAAGAATATATCCTTTCCCAGCTGCAGTATATGGAAGCATTTCTGTACAGTATCATGACCGGTATACGTCCAAACGGTATCCATAAATCGTTGATTTACCGGTGCGTTGAGGAATTATATCAGAATACGTTTTCAAAAAAGAAACCGATATCCCCGGTGCTTTCTGATTTGGAAGCAATTTTCCAGAAACAGCGGGAACCGGAAGCGCGTGATTTGTATGGATCACTGGAGGCTTATACAAAGCATAGCTTTTTGACATTGGAAGGACAAAGTACACTGTCTACCAGCAGCCGGTTTGTTGCATTTGGAATGAAAAATATCCCTGAATTGATGTGGGAACCGCTGATGATAACAATCATGCATGTTTTAACGCAGCGTTTTTCCTACAACGTTGAACAGCAAAGGGCAACGCATTTTATCGTTGACGAGGCTCAATATGTCTGCCGCCATGAGACAAGTTGTAATGAGCTGGAAAAGGCGTATCTGACGTACCGTAAACTTGGTGGTATCTGTACGATCTGTCTGCAGAACGTTTCAGCAGCAACGGCCAACCGGAAAATTATGGAGATTGTATCAAACTCCGATTTCAAGGTGCTGCTTGACCAGGCCGGTGATGATCGGAACGAATTGCTGCAGATTATGGAGTTATCACAGAAAGAGTTTGAAGCGCTTTCTGATCCGACACCGGGCCAGAGTTTGATTGTCTGGGGCGGGCATATTTTGCAGTGTGATTCGACGATTAGCCGGGACAATCCGCTGTATCATTTCTACAGTACAAACTTCCATGAAGCCGCTGCCGAAAATCGGAACGTATTTTACAGCCAGGAAGCGGATCAAGATGAACATGAAGATGATCTGGAATCCGTGTCAAAGATTGACACGGATGAAAACAGAGACTCGGTGTCAACATTTGACACTGATCCAGACAAAGAGTCTGTTGAGCTTTTAAATGGCGAAGTAGAAGAGCCAATCAGTGAAGAAGAGCTGTTCATGTACCATAAAGTACAAGAAGCTGACGAATGTGATGAATGGCTGGATTGCTATGGTGCCGGAATTTTATGCGGTGTTTCCAATAAACAGGCAGAAGAGATACTGGAATCTCTTGTGAAAAAAGGATATATCGAAAAGATCCAAGGTTGTTACCGTATGCCGGAAAACTAAAGGAAGGATAACGCATGACACCAAAAGACAAGCACACGGAAGTTGCATGGCAGGCAAAACAGCGGGAAGTTAAAACAGGATCTGTGGAAAAGACGGTACACAGTGCTACTTCTGCAATCTATACTGCGTCAGAGATACGATCTGTTATGAGCCACTCTGAAACGCAGGAAATAACAGGAAACCATATTACGCGGGAACAACAGCTGCAAAATATGCGTCTGGCGACGCAGAAATATTTGCAGCCGGAAAATCAAGTAAATACACAAAGTATCTTGCCGGAAAACACTGGACATACGGAACAGGCTGCTGTACAACCGGAAATCCTGTGGTATAAGAATGAATCAAATTATGTACCGGAACAGCCTGTATATAATGGCTCCAGTGAAAAATATGAGGCGAAAGCTGCACAGTTCCATGCACCTGTTTCAGAGACGTATAAAATACCAGAAAAACCGGACAGACAAGTTGCCCGGGAACAGCAGTTGAAAAGTATACGACTGGCAACACAGAAATATGTGCAAACAGAAGCGGGACGTTCCCATGCAGAAGAGAAGCAACAAACAACCCATTTTATTTTAAAAAGTACAGGTTCAGAACGGGAAGATAATATTGAGGCTGCATCAGAGAATCGGATTCAGGAAAATCACGGTAAAAAATATGCTGCAGCCAAGATGAGAGCTTCCATCCCGAATACTGAACAGCTGGAAATGTCGGAAAATAATGACATAAAAGAAGAAAAAAGACAAAGTATGCGTCTGGCCATGTGGAAATATCTGCGGCGGCAAGATACAGAAAACACACAGGGCATTGGAATAGAGGAGAAGCGAAACGGAAATCCGTTGTCTGGAAAACCGACACTTTTTCAACAAGAAGAGGAAGAAAGTAATACGGATGAGAGAGAAAAAAAGAAGGATTTCAGCCGGAAATATACGATTGGCAGGATACAATCATCCACAGTACAAGATTCTAAAGGGGAAGAATTATCATCCAACCAGAGTAAAACTTTCAGACAGCAGCATCAAAGTTTGAATACTGCATCCATGCTGCATGGTATGACAGCAGCGAATGTAGAAAAAGAGGTTGAAGATGATGAGCCGGATTCCCAGAATGATTTAAAAAAATCAAAAACACTTATATATCTGACAAAATTAAAAAAGAATCGAAAAAAAGAAAAAATCACGAGTAAAAATACTTCGGAAGATAGTGAAATTTCAGAAGAATCTTCAACAGAAGAGAAAAAGGAAACTCTTGGTGAAGATGAGGAGAAAACGTCCAATCAGAAGAAGGAAATAAAAAATAAGGAACATACAGAAAAAACATCTGAAAAAAATCCGGCAGAAGATAAAGATAGGCAGGAAATAAAACCGTCCCAGGCGGTAGAGGAATGGAATAAAGAAATGGATCATGCTGAGGAAGAGGACTCAGAGGATGATTCCGGAAGTAAAAAACGGAAAGCCAAAAAGAAAAATCGGAAAGAAAGTGATACAGAAAAGTCAGGAAAGAATGAAAAAGATTCTAATGACCGCAAAAGAAAAAAGGATGAAGAAAGTTCTCGTAAAGAGGGAAAAATTAGAGCATCCTTAAAATGGTTTCGGAGAACAAAGAACTTCCATACAACCGTTCAATCCCTCCGGTTATCCGGGAACGAAGAAGAGATAAAAAAAAGGGCTGATTATCAACAGCGGATGCTACTTCGGCATGGAGTCATTAATACGGCGAAAATATCCGCAGGCATCATTAAAATTATAGCATCCAATGTTTTATTGCTGCTTCCTATTATTTCGCTTTTTCTTCTTTTGAGTCTTCTGTTTCTTGGGGTAAAGGCTGAACGTCAAAGTGCTTCTTCCGCTTATGATGGAGCCTGTTATCTGGCGGCAAAATATGAATCCGGCGGAAACCCGGATCAGGTTGGTGGCGATGGCGGAAATGCATGTGGTGAATTTCAGTTCGACAATCGTTATGAGCTTGGGCCGTTTGTTCGGTGGTGCTATGAAAAAGATCCAACTACATATGGTCCGTTTGAACCATATCTTGGCATGACCACAGAACTAAAAAATAACGCCGGATTTTACGGGGCATGGCATTCGATCTGCATAGAACATAAGATTGCATTTGAGGCAGCCCAGTGCGAATACGTCTATACACAAACACTGCAGCCACTTCTTACATCACTGACAGAATATTATGGTTTTGATTTTACAAACGCGTCTGATGCTTTGAAAGGCTGCGTTCTTTCTTTTGGCAACAGAGATGGAAAATATGTTGTAAGCCTGAAAAGATATTTTGATGGAACAACATCTGCATCAACGGACCGGGAAATTATTGAAAGGGCATATGATGCCATGATCGCCCGCAGACCGAACGTATCCAGGTGGAGCTATGAGAAAGCGGATTGCCTGGCGCAGCTTGATGGGACGCTTGACATTTATGCACCATCCGAAAATGGTGCCGGTGGGATTGACTGGTCCTGGAAAAAAAAAGCATAGGTGCCGGAGAGTCCGGAAATGCTGCCGTGCAGGCAGCTCTGAATGCTGTAGGAAGTGGTTATTCCCAAAGCAGAAGAGATGATCCGGGATGGTATGATTGTTCTTCCCTGGTTTACCGGAGTTATGCTGCAGCTGGTATTACTTATCTGAATGGAATGGATGCAGCAAGCGAAGCAGAATGCCTGGTAAACAAAGGAATGACTGTCAGCTATGGTGAACTGCAGCCGGGAGACTTGATCTTTTATTCTTATTCGGCCAACGGAAAATACAGGAATATATCCCATGTTGCCATATATCTTGGAAATGGTGAAATGGTTCATGCTGCAGATGAATCCAGAGGGGTATGTAAACAGGCAATGTCACAATCAAATCTTTCGCCGCAATTGTATTGTCGGCCACAATAGTAGAAGGAAAATAAGATGGATAAATATGAATACATAGTGAATCTTGCAGAAAAAACAGCTAAAAGGGTTTCACAGAACCGGGAATCCTGGATGAAGTTCCTGACCTCCGCTGCACGGATTTATAAATATCCGTTTAAAGAACAGCTTCTGATTTATGCACAGAATCCGGATGCAACAGCGTGTGCTTCCATCGAGATATGGAATAAACGTATGAACTGCTGGGTAAATAAAGGATCTTCAGGAATTGCACTTCCGGATGATACTGCAACATACGGTCATAAGCTTAAATATGTATTTGATGTTTCGAATGTTCATGCTGTAAAGCCAAATGGACGTTATCCGAAGGCGTGGAAACTGCGGGAAGAACATAAAAGTGATGTACTGCATAGGCTCGAACAAATATATGGCAGTACAGACAGCACAAAACCCTTTGAAGAAAGAATTATTGAAATTTCAGATCAGCTCGCGGCGGATGCCTATACAGAACTTCAAATTGATTATCCGGATTTACAGGATAGGATAGGATTTGATAAACTGAGCGAACAGGACTTTGCTCTTTGCTTAAAAAAACTTATATCGGAAAGTGTTTCTTTTACAATTTTATCGGCTTGTGAAATAGAAATTTCCGATCATGAATTTTCATTTGATTATATCAATCAGTTTGTTTCTATTAAAACATTGTCAGTATTAGGAACAAAAATTAATGATTCTGCCAGAGGTGTTCTTGCAGAAATCGGAAAAACAGTACGCATTTATGATAAACTTCGCGAGAAAGAACAGGAAAAAGAAATCTCCAAAAAAGAACTTGCAAATGCACCACAACCGCGATATAATGCTTTAAAGCGTGAAAGTTTGCAAGAGGGTAATTCCAAAGATAAAGATAATATTGAAGGAGGAAAACAAAATGGACCTGGAATACGAACAGATGGGAGATTATCTGATTCCGAAACTGAAAGCAAATCCGGAACCGGAGGGAATGGTAACGAAATACGGACTTCTGAGGGACAAATTTCTGAGGGAGAGATACGATGGGGCGAGAACAGCAATGTTTCTGGAAGGAACGCTGAAAGCACATCTTCTCGAGATTCAGGAACAGGCAAGAGAGAGGATGGAAGTCCTGACATCCCAGATGGCGGAGAAAGAAGGAGTAAACGAACAGCTCAAAGCACAGGATCAGATGCTTTGGGTGAAGAAGATGAACAGCATCCAGAGCCGGGCGGAGGAAGTCGTACTGAAAGAACTGATTTACAGCCGACCAATTTTGTAAAACCAGAGGAATCATACACACAATTAAGTCTGTTTCCATCAGCAGAGGAACAGAGAGGATCAATTACAGCAGCGGAAGCAAGTAAAAAATATACTATGCCCGCTGCTTTCTATTTGCCGGAAACCGATCTTGAAGTAATCATCCGAAGTGGTGGCGGGCAAAAAGATAGCCGGAAACGGATTTACGCCAAATATACCGAAGGAAAAAGTACCGATGAAATAATTGCTTTCCTGAAAAAAGAATATAGTCAGGTCGGCAAAGGTTTTGAATTACACGGTCATCCAATATCTGTATGGTTTGATGAAAACGGAATGACTGCCGGTTATGGTATGCAGGCAGCGGAATCTGTAGTTACAACATTAAGCTGGGATCAAATCGAAAAGTACATTCACGCCATGATTACGTATGGCTTGTATATGGATGCGAACGAGGCAGCACTCGTAGACAAAACAGAGATGGAGAGGGTATCTTATCAGATCGGCTATTTTCTCCGTGATTGGATAGATGATGTACCGGAAGAACTTAACAGTATAGAAAAAATAGAAACTCTTCTTTCTACGCATGAAGGAAGAGAACAGCTGGAAAGCTTTTTGGAAGATGTCGATGCACGGATTTCCTATGGAGAATTAAAGCCGAAAACTGTGAAATCTCCAGGATATCTATTATCCGAAATCGCGGATCTTGACAGGGAGAGAATTCATTTTCCACTTCATGATACGGTAGATGTCAGACAGGAAGATTTCATCACACAGGACGAAATCGACTATGCCCTTTGCATTGGAAGTGGTTTTTGCAGATGGAAAAATTTCGAATCTACGAATATTTCATGGACCTGCATAACCAGAAAGAAAATGCATACTTTCTGAAAAAAGAATATGGGATTGGTGGCCAATCCGGTGCGTTACCTGGCAATAGTAGTTCCAACAGTGAACATGATGCGAAAGGTATTCTCCTGGAGAAAGGAAGCCTTTAAATCCATATACAAAAGTCCTTTTAAATTGGAATGTCGTAGAAGAAAGAATCTGCGAGCTGATTTATGCAGACAAATACTTTTCACCACAGGAAAAAAGAAGAGTATAAAGAAATTATAAAAAAAGAACAGGAAACTATAAATGAGCAAATCCAAAATATTGCACAAAAGAAAGACACCCTCTGTAGAAGGATGTATAATTGAAGTACCAACAAACAACATACTCACTCAAACAAGGGGGTGTCCGTTGCAAACAGTATACA
>ENA-OQDC01000563-OQDC01000563.1-human-gut-metagenome-genome-assembly--contig:-NODE-563-length-25059-cov-5.188794_pt1 | contig 25059 bp, 19 predicted proteins | sample MGYA00242770_ERZ504601 | MGnify/ENA primary metagenome ERZ504601 (study PRJEB26092, sample SAMD00036305) | human gut metagenome | host: Homo sapiens | study: EMG produced TPA metagenomics assembly of...
CAAAACGAGGTTCTTGTCATCCAGGTTGAGATGCATGCAAGAGTAGTCTACCAAGGCTGCCTCGTGCAGGTTAAGGTATACTCCATCAGCTGTTTTAAGCTGTATGGAAGTCTGGACACCCGTCGGCGAAAAGACAGTTTGTGACGCATTGTCACTCACAGCTCCCTGCAGCAGTCCACGGATTTCAGAGAGTTTGGACTCCGTGTAATCATATTCCTGGGTATCATAATCTCCCGGAATCCACCAGGCAGTATGGTCGCCGGTCATGGCAAACCGGGAATGCTCTTCCTTTATCACAAAATAAACCAGATTCTTCTGTTGCGGAAACTCATAACGGAATCCCACGCCGTCATCATATACCCGAAAACGGATATTCATAAAACGAGTGGTAGACGGTTGTTCAAGTTCTACCAGCAATTCGTTGTAGTGGTTGCGGATATCTTTTGTTTCCCCCCACACCGGTTGCCAGGTTTCATCGAAAGTGGAAGTAGAAGTCTTTACTACTTTGAAACCATCCATCAGGCTGGTAGCTCCTTTCAGTTCCAATCCCAACGTACTGGGATTGATGACGGGAGTCCCTTTATAATCCACCTGATAGGCTAGTCTCCCGTCTTTTGTCAGTTCAAAATCCAGCTTCACCATGCCCGAAGGGGATGAAATGCCTTCAGCATTCCCCGCCAGGGCAGAAAAAAGCAAAGCTGCGCTAAGTACAAATTTCTTCATAATAATGATATGTTTTTTGTGTTAATAGACAAACTCAATGATATGTTCCTTTCCATCATCCGGCAACCTCAGCAGGCAGGTCCCCTGCTTCTTGTCGGGACACCAGGCAGTTATCGTAAACTCTGTCTCCCGATTTTCTTCCAGCTTTCCGACATTCGTTTTCTTGATTTTCTGACCGTCCAGCAAAGCTGTTTTCGGCATCTGTTCCGTATAGATGCAGAACATCAGGTTTCGTTGGCCGGGTAAGCTATATTTCTCACCGGTCCGTGTACCTACTTTCAGCGTATAGCCTGTGTCGGTAGTCTGGCAAGTAATAGGAGTGCGCATGAACTCTCCACGCAAATATCCTAAATCAGTTCCTGCATCTTCATAAAGCGAGAAGGTAGTTTCACTGCCCGCTGCAGCAGGAAATATCTCAAACGTAACCGGATAGACCGGTTTCTCATCCGTATAGTTCATGACCGGCATTTGAGGTATGATACTTCCCTGCTTTACAAACATAGGAATAGTATTGAGGGGAGCATCCACCGTCATCCATTGCTCACCGCTATATGCTGTGTGTTTGTTGTTGTAGTCAATCCAAGTTCCTTCAGGAAGATACACATTCTTGTTTCGCGCTCCTTTCTTTACCACCGGAGCAACCAGCAGTTCGCTGCCAAACATGAACTGGGCATCCGTAGAGAACGTTTCCATATCTGCCGGATATTCCAGAAACATTGGTCGCATGAGAGGCAACCCCGTTTCGTGTGCTTCGCGGGCATACGTATAGATATAAGGCAAAAGACGATACTTCAATTCGATGGCTGCCTTGGCATTCTTCTCGGCCTCTTCGCCGAACAGCCACGGCTCCACAGCCACGTTGCCCTCATGATGAATGCGGCTCAGGGGATTGAAAGCGCCCATCTGTATCCACCGCGTATAAAGTTCAGCCATCGCAGGATAATCCTCTATATCTCCGCAATAACCGGTAATGTCACAAGTAGTAAAAGGAATAATTCCCAAACCGGCAGACAACAGTACCGGAATCTGATTGGCCATCTGTCCCCAACCCTGCGTCACGTCATCACCGTTTCCACAGTCACCGGTCCAGCCGAAAGTATAGCGTTGCAAGCCCGCAAAAGCGGCACGTGTCATCTGAAATACGCGACGGTTAGGATTCCGTTTTTCAAACTGCTCCTTCACCACCTTATCCCACGTAAGACCATAAACATTGTGAATCTCATCATGCATGCCCAAATGGTGTTTCATCACCAGGCGTTCCGTCTGCTCCTCATTGCTCCAGGCAGGTTCACCCATATCAGTCCAGAAACCGGCAATGCCATCATCAATGGGCTTCTGCTGATAAGCTCCCCACCAGTCTGCCACAGCAGGAAGGGTGAAGTCCACTACGCCACAATTACCGCCCCAGGGCCAGGGCATGTCATAACTCCTGCCGTTGGTGGAGTCCTTTACCAGATACCCTAACCTATCGGCTTCCTCCCATTGCCGCTTATTGGCTTGTGAAATGACCGGATCTTGCGAAACCACCACCTTGAAGCCCATATCCTTGAGGTCTGCAAGCATCTTTTTCGGATTCTCGTAGTTCCCTTTCCGCCACTCAAAATCCTGCAAATACTGTGTCCAGCCTATGTCCTGGTAAATAACATCACAAGGAATTCCGCGCTTACGATAGCCTTCAGCTATTTCATAAGACAATTTCTCGCTCGTCAGCAGTCCCCGGCATTGTGCAAAGCCCAATGCCCATTTAGGAGGCATTATGGGTTTTCCCGTCAGGTCGACATATTGTTTCATGATTTCCTTATAATCCTTCCCGAAGATGAAATAATAAATCATCTCTCCCCCAGGAGCCTCGAAACTGTAGTAATCGCGGCTTTCCGTACCAAACTTAAATTCGGTCTTATACGTATTGTCCAGGAAAATACCATAACGATAACTGCTCATAAAGAACGGAATACTCTTGTAGAGCGGGTCCTCAACGGTACTATAACAAGGCTTGTCACTGTTCCACATCTTGTAGGCTTCGCCGCGACGGTCCAGCTTGCCGGTCTTTTCTCCCAAGCCGAAGAAGTGTTCGTCACGACGGAGGGTCTTGTATTCCAATTTGCGCTGCCCGTTACTGATATGCCCCTTATCGGCATAATCACTGAACAGCAGTTTCTGATACTTGTCGAATATCTGTAAGTTAAACGGAGACTTGTTTACCCGGATACGGAGTTTAGGGGTAAAAATCTCGTAGCAGGCATTCTGTTCGTCCACATGGACGGTACCGACATCCTCCAGGTCCTCATTGACGACGGCAAAGGAAGGATTATTCCGCTGGAAACTACCGTCGGGAGAAAACCATATACGTACCGTAGACTGACTACACAGACGTAATTGTATGGCAGAACTGTCATTTAAATAGAAGGTCACACTCCGGTCGTCACTGGTATAGGAAGTGCAGTCTCCGGTGCGGTTCTGTGCATTCGCATATACTGAAAATGCACAGACGGCAAAAAATAAAAATATATATTTCTTCATTACTATAATTTGTTTGTTCCTTTATTGGATATTCTTATTCCATCACAAGCATGCTCCAGTACTTCAGCAAGGGCAAGGTAAAGGTAACCGTGCCGTCTTTCTGTTCGAATGCCAGTTCCTGCGAAGCACCGGCATGGAAATCGGGCGATGCAACCCATATCTTGTTCACTTTACCGGAAACATTCATCTTCAACGGCACGTCGGACACCAGACGCGGTTCGGGCATTGTTCCGTTCAGATCCCTCCAGCTTAAGTTATCCGCATTGAGGAAGTTGAGCAGATGAATGACTTGCCTGCCATTTACATTCTTGGCATATACAGTGATGGCAGACTTCTGCGGCGGCCATGCATTCAGAGAAAGATTCCGCGCAGCATCCGTACAATTCAGAGAAACGGAAATCTCCGCCTCCGTATCTTTATCACGAAGCAGGTTCTGATAAGCCGTCATAAAGTCATAATAACGAATCATGGCTATTTTCAGTACATCGTTCATCTGCAAAGCCGTGCTTGGAAAGTACTCGCGGCATAGCATGTGGTCACCCAATTCCAAATGAGAGCCTCCCAAAGCAAATATCACAGCATCCGTCAGCAGCACACCCGGTGTATTGAACTCACCGGTACTGCTACCTGCCTTGTCATAGTTCATATATGCGGCAAACACCGTTTTCAAGGCATGGTTGCCATACTGATCGTTCGCTTTGATAATGGTGTGCAGATCCTTGAAGCCTGCCTCATCGCCCCATACTTCATTATAAAGGAAATCCACTTTACCCGTACCAGCTATCTGGGAAGCTCCATAGCTGGAGACGGCATTCATCACCAAACGCTTGTCCGGATGCTTCTGTTTCATGGCTTCGATGAACGAGGCATATCCCTTAGGCAGATTTACCTTATTGCCATCATAGTCATAGCGGTCACCCCGGTTTCCCAGTTGGTCTATCTGATAACCGTCAAAGTCCAGATTGGCATAAACATCATCGTTTCTCTGGGCAATATATGCCTGCCATTCCGTATTGGCGGGATTGAGCAGGAAGATATTACTTTTCCAACTGGAGGGCAAGTCATGCGAATCCTTATCCATGCGTCCCGTGTTCTTGAATATGTACCATTCTTCCTTTACCCCGTCGGAAACGGCATCGTCCAAAGCTCCGAAACATAGATTGTAAAACATGGACTTCATGCCCAGGCTGTGTTGTGTAGAGATATACTTCTTCACTACCTCGGTATAGACCTCCCGGTTGGCAATGTCCTTATAGACCTCGTCCAGATGCTCACGCGTACCGCCCAACGGCCAATGATGCTTGTTGTGCCAATCCTGAAACTGTACCCCGTTAATGTGGCAACGGTTCAGGAAAGCCATCTCCTTCTCTATCACTCCATCCACCTTTTTCGAAGCATCAAAAGTGGCAACGAAACCATAACGTGGAAAACGTGTCCAGTCACTGGATACATCTACGGCAATAGTACCAAGAATAACCTCTGTTCCATTCTCTTTCGTACGGTACACATCCACCAGATAACCGGTATAATCGGTTGCCGGAGCAGTCCAAGTCCAAGTAGTACCGGCAGCAGCCTGCTCCGATACAACCTTGTCCATTGTCCGGTAGCGGATTTTAGCTCCGGCAGGAAGGGCGTCAGCTGTAAAAGAAACACTCTCGCCCGGCCGGTAACATGCCTTGTCGGTAGTGAGGTTGACCGTCAAGTCCGAGGTGACTGGGGTTACTTCCGTAACCCCTCCACTCTCTCCGCCTCCACCGGTACCGCTGCCGGTATCATCCTTGCTGCATGCAACCAGCAGCAAGGCTACCAGTGTTGTATAAACTATCTTCTTCATCTATTGTAGATACCTATTGTTTCACGATTGAAATTGTCTCTTCCAGCTGATTCAAAGTAATCAGATAGGAACCTGCTGTCGTAATCTTCCACTTCTGGTCGATGCCGCCTACCATCACGTCCAGATATTGCGCTTTGAACGCTTCGTCTGATTTATCAAGGAAAAGCATCGGTTCTGTTTCTCCTGCAGGCTGTTTGTCTGCTACAGCCGGCATGAACCAGGCTCCATTCCAATCTTCCTGCTTATCACAAGTAAATTTCAACTCACCGGCATTCAGCGTACCTTTCCAAGTAAACACATACGGATTATCCGTTGTCTGCATCGGCGTAGCATCACCAATCGTCCAACCGGCCGGAGTAGCATCACCTACCATATAAATCATCTCATACGGAGTAAATTCGCTCATCATCATGCGTTCCTTACCACTACGGATATCCATGCAAATCTTGTAGGCCTTGCCGCATTCCCCGTCTTTCAGCACCCATTTATTGTCCGGGTCGAACCCTTTCACAAACACCACTTCTGTATCGGTATAAGCAGCATCGGCATTCTTGGCCTTATACATGTTCTCCCAACTTCCATCGGAGGTTCCGAACTTGAATTCCCCTCCTTTGCCCACTTCAAAGAACTTGCCGAAGCGGAACAAGTATGGGTCGAGCACATCTTGTTTCATCTTCACGAATCCCCAATCCGTAGCGTTACCCACAAAATAAAGCTGGTCGTAGGCAGGTGCCAACGTCTCTGTCTGGGTCAATGTAAGAACACCGGTAAACAGATTGGCCTCGACGATGTAATTATGGTCTTCTTCGACAACAAAAGGTTCATCCGGCTGGTCATCACTGCTACGAAGAACCAGCAATCCATCTGTTCCTTTGTTGTAAGAGGGCAGGAATGAGCCTAAGGTCGTGATGAACTTAAATTCACCGGCCACAAGCCGGCCCGTCCATGTAAAGATACCATTGTCCTTGCGGGTCATCTCTGTCGCATCATCGGCACTCCAGCCGCCCGGAGTGGCACTACCTATCAGATAAAGGGTGGATGTGAGCGGTTTATAGGCTGTAACACTGAAAGCAGTGGTAGACACCTGTTTTTCGTCCCGTTCCGTTACAGTAGCTGTCAAGCGCGCTTCCAACGAAATGTTCTCCCCGGCAGTTGCCCCAAAATGGTTGCGCAGGATGTCATTCAATTCCTCTACGCTCTTTTTCCATGAGTATTCTTGTACGGCATTCTCCACAGCTACATAAGAATCTGCAAAATCACTGCCGGTCTTGGCCAATTCCAGCGTATAAGAAATTTTATTACCCGTCCCATAATTGGTTCCCGTAGTCCAGGAAAGCTCCAGGGCATCATCGGCATGTGCCTGCTCATTCAAAACAACTTCCGTCTTGCTGGCCGTCAGTACAAGTTCATTCTGTCCTTTATCCAATTCCATGTAATCATCATCTACACAAGCAGATAAGGCTGCACAGCCCAGTAAGGCAAATACAAGGTGTGAAATATATTTCTTCATATTCTTCTGATTAAATTAATTAATAACCCGGGTTCTGCACCATTAAGGTATTAGCATCCATCTCCGTCTGCGGAATAGGGAACAGCAAGCGGTTCTTGTTCACGTTGCTCTTTCCAATGGACTGCAGGAATTTAATGGCATACTCTCCATTGTTGACACGAATCATGTCGAACCAGCGATGCCCTTCGAAAGCTAGTTCCATGCGGCGCTCATGGATAATCTTTTCACGCATGGTTTCCTGTGACAAGCCCGAAACCTCCGGCAGTCCGGCACGCTTACGTACAATATTCAAAGGCACGGCAGCCTGGTCAGAGCGTCCCATTTCATTCAAAGCTTCGGCCTTCTTCAGCAGGACGTCCGCATAACGATAAATCACGAAGTTGGCAGGATTGGTATTGTATTCCGGAGAAACCGTTTTCGACACCAGGAACTTGCGTACATTGTATCCCGTATTGGAATAAGAGCTTTTGTAAGCCTTACCGTCAAAATCCGGACATCCGGCATAAAGCACGGTCAAATCCTTACGTTTGTCACCGCTCTCATATTGACCCACAAATTCTTCTGTAGGCTGGTTCCAGCCATAACTGCCGGCAACAAAGTCCGAATTACGGGGACCCATGAAAGTAGAAAGCCAGGAAGACTGCGGATTGTTTCCCCAAAAATCATATTCCGTATTGCCCGAATACTGGACCTCGAACAAAGATTCCGGCCCGTTATTGACCAATGCATCGAAATTGTCCTCATACTTGCAGGAAGAAAGGTCATACCCCAAATTTGTTATCTCATCACACAAATCAGACACCTCTTGATAATATTCCGTATGATTAGGAGCCAGCGTCAGATAAATATCTGCCAACATGGCCAAAGCTGCATCTTTGCAGGCACGTCCCACGTTCTCGTCGTCGTAAGAAGACTTGGCAGGAAGCAGGTCAACCGCATTCTTACAATCGGAAATTATCTGGGTATAAGTCTCTTCGACTGTAGCGCGTGCAATGTCTGTCGGTTCTCCCGGATTATAAGGAGCCAAACGCAGTGGAACACCACCGTACAGACGTACCAATACATAGTAATAATGTGCACGGAGAAAATAAGCCTCTCCCAGACAGCGGTTCTTGATTCTCTCTGACACGGCTTCAGCCTCCAGAAGACTATTCAACACAATGTTGCATTGTCCTATCCCCACCCAGGGAGAACGCCACATGTACAATGCCATGCCATTGTCGCTCTGCGTTATGAAGTTAGAAGCTTGTATCGTTTCAAGGCCGTCGGTACCGCCACCGGCACCCACCAGACTGTTACCCGCCACAATATCCAGTGTCCAGATACGCTGGTTGTACATATTGGAAGACTGAAGGGTGCGATAGCAGGCATTGGTCAGAGCAATGGCCACATCATCGGTCACCGTCGTTTCCGGGTCAACCGTATTTTTAGGAGACTTGTCCAGAAAGTCGCTGCAGGAAGCCAGCAGCAATACTGCCAGCATATATAGTAAATTTGTTATCTTTTTCATATCCGAGTCAATCATTAAAAGTTAAAGTTTAATCCTAAGCTGAACGTACGGGAAATGGGGTAACGGTTCTGGTCTATTCCGTTAATACCCACTTCGGGGTCGAAACCGGAATATCCGGTGATGGTAGCCACATTCTCACAAGATAGGGAAAGGCGTGCATTCTCAATCTGGGCTTTCTGTAACCACTGCTTTGGGAAAGTGTATGAAAGTGTGATATTCTTCAAACGCAGATAAGAACCATTCTCCACAAAGCGGTCCGACACGCGTGTATTCTGATTGGGGTCGCCGAACACGGCACGCGGCATCGAATTGCTGGTCCCCTCTCCTTGCCAACGCTTCAGTACGTCGGTAGTCTGGTTATAGGCGGCTGCCATACCGGTATTGTCGATATTGTTGGCATTGTATATCTTATTTCCGGCTATACCTTGTAAGAAAACAGAAAGTTCGAAACCCTTATAGGAAAGGCTATTGTTCATAGAGAACAGCCAACTTGGGTTCGGGTTACCGATGACGGTACGGTCACTATCATTGATGACACCATCGTTGTTCAAATCCCTGAAACGGATATCACCCGGCTCAGCTCCCGGCTGCACGGCATGTGTATTCACTTCAGACTGGTTCTGGAAGATTCCGTCCGTAACATAACCGTAGAAGACATTAATGGGATAGTCCTTTGCCAGCATCGTTACATAGGAGTTATTGATTTGGTTAATGTAATAAGGAACGTCGCTGTTCAAATCCTTAATTTTATTCTTGTTGTAAGTGGCGGTCACGTTCGTTTCCCATCCCAGTTCACCGGTAAGATTGATGGTATGCAGACTCATTTCAATACCTTGATTACGTACTTTTCCGGCATTGGTATACGTGGTTGTAGTATCTTCAAATCCCGATGTGATGGGGATAGACGCCTTTACCAGCATGTCTCTCGTCTCCTTCAGATAAGCATCAAACGAGAACATAACGCGTGAATTGAACAGTGAGGCATCAAAACCGATGTTGGTTTGTGCCACCTCTTCCCAATGGATATACGGGTTGGCGAGAGTAGAAGAAACCAGCGCTGTCTGATTGCCGCTCGAAATGCCGAAAGGATATACACTGGTATTGTAGGATGCCAGATAGCTGTAGTTTCCAACACTTGCCTGGCTACCGGTCACACCGTATCCCGCACGCACTTTCAAGTCATTGATATAGTCGTTTTTTGGAAACCACTTTTCCTGAGAGGCACGCCATGCCACAGATACGGAAGGGAAAGTACCCCAGCGATGTTTCTTACCGAAACGGCTGGAACCGTCACGACGAATGGTTGCAGTCAGCAAATAGCGGTCTTCGTAAGAGTAGTTGACACGTGCCATGTAAGAGAGCAATGCCCACTCTGTCTCGTTTCCACCGATGGCATACATTTCCTCGCCATTATCCATTTCGTGCACATTGTCGAACATAAACACATTCTTCTGCGCATTCAGGTAGTCGTTGGTGTTCCATTGGGCAGACATACCGGCCATCAATCCCACACGATGTTTTTCTGCAAAAGTATGGTCGAATAGGAAATAGTTGTCCCACAAATAAGTGAACGACTTGTTATCGCTCTTATAACGTGAAGTCTCCTCTGTGGGAGTGGGTTTCCAGTTATACTTGGGGGTAAAGTTGTCTATGAACCAGAATTTGGCATCATAGCCGAAAGTACTTTTAAACTTAAGCCATTTGGTAAAAGTAAGTTCTGCCGTCAAGTTGGCCAGGAAGTTATATCCATCAGTCTGACTCTTGTTCAGTTCCGTCGGTCCAATGGGGTTGCGCGTGCTGCCATACCATTCCGAGTTACCATCAGGGCCACTCCAACTGCCATCTTCATTCTTCACCGGATAAATGGGGAGCGCTTTCAGCGCATCACCTATATTATAGCTGCCCGACTTCTTCGTATCGGCACTGAACGTAATGTTATTGGAGAACTTCAACCATTTCAAGACTTGCGCATCACTGTTGGACTGGAATGTGAAGCGACGGTAATTCACACTCTTCACGATACCGGACTGATCCAGAAAACCACCGGACACATAATAATGGGATTTCTCGTTACCGCCGGAATAACTTACCGTATAGTTCTGCATCACACCCGTACGGAGCAATTCATCCATCCAGTCGGTACCTGCACCCAATTCAGAAGGATTGGCCCATTCCGGATTAGGATTGCGTCCACTGTTCACCATCATGTCATTACTCAACTCGGCATACTGCGCCGCGTTCAATAAAGAAGGTACGTTCGTAGCATTCTGAAAAGAGTAATTGGCAGATACAGCAAGTTTTCCTTTTCCTTCCGTACCGCGTTTGGTGGTAATCATCACAACTCCATTAGCTCCCCGGGAACCGTAGATGGCTGTGGCCGAAGCATCCTTCAATACATCCAAACGTTCCACATCGGCCATATTTAAGGAAGACAAGCCCAAGTCGGTAGGCACTCCGTCAATCACGACCAGCGGGTCGCAGTTGTTGATAGAACCCAAACCACGAATCTTGATGGATACATTGTCTCCCGGTTTACCGGCATCTACAATCTGCACACCTGAGATTTTTCCCTGGATGGCTTGTCCCAAATTGGATACGGGGGAATCCTTGATATCCTTGTTACCGATGGAGGACACTGCTCCTGTAAGGTCGCTTTTCTTCATGGTGCCATACCCTATCACCACCACTTCATCCAGCATTTCGGCATCTTCAGACAAAACTACCTGAAGCTGTTTCTGTCCCTTCACCTGCACCTCTTGAGTCTTATAGCCTACAAATGAAACGACAAGAGTACCGTTCGGAGACATGTTCAAAGAGAAATCACCGTCAATACCGGTTATTGTCCCATTTGTGGTTCCTTTTTCCATTACACTGGCGCCAATAACCGTTTCACCGGTCTGGTCTTTCACTACACCTTGTACTGTAATTTGCTGTGCGAACATGCACATCGGAAGTAACATTCCTATCAGACAAACCATCATCCGTAGCCTGCTGATTGGCATTTTGTACTTTTGCATAATATAAGAATTTAAAGTTAATAATAAAAACATAAATCACATGTGTCACTCTTTCCGAAGAGGAACAATGCAAATGTATCAGATAAGAGAAGCCAATAGTGGAGGAAAGAGTAAAAAAGTAGTGGTTTACATCATTCAAAAAGGCTTAAACCACTATATACCAATAATATATAAAATTATTACCCAACTAAAAAAGTAGTGAAAATATAAGTGTAAAAGAGACACTTCCAAGCTTCAAAACCCCTATTCTCAGTTCTTCGACTTGCCAATTGTCATCACTTCCTGTTCCAACAAGTCGCGGTCACCGGCAGCCTTGTTGCGAACCTTCGTACGATAGTTATAAATGGTGGTAACAGAATATCGAAGGAACTGGGCTATCTTCACGCTGTCAGTAATACCCAAACGTATCAATGCAAAGATGCGCAACTCTGTATTCATCCGTTCGCCGGCTTTCAAGGATATTTGCTCATCATCGGCAAGCAGGGCATTGAAGTCTTCTACAAAAGTAGGAAACAGCTGCAGGAAGGTATTATCAAAGTTGGTATAGAATTCCTTTAATTCCCCCTCTATGAATTTAGAAGACTTGATGTTCTTGTAGAGTTCCTCCACATTTCCGGTAGCGGCAATCTTTCCCAGCGACCGGCGGTAATTGTCCATCTTTTCCAAATAGACCGAGCACTGGTCCATATAACGGCCGATATACTCCTCCTTCAGATAGGAGTTTTCGGCAATGCTGTGGTTGGCCTCCTTGAGTTGTGCATTGGAAAGGTGAAGCTCATCATTCAGCTCCTTCAACCGTTTGTTGGCGTCAATCACTTCCCTGCGGGCGGCAGCCACTTTCTTCATCTGCTTGTATACATAAAATATGGCAAGCAACAGAAAAAGTGAAAGCAGGCTGATAGATACCAGTGCCCATTTCATCTGCTCCTGCTGCTTCTCCGTCTTTTGCTGGTAAGCATCATTAATGATAGGAAAGATTTCCAGAATCTCCAGCTTGCGCAACCGGGCATTGCAGGCGGCTGCATCTTCCATACATATCTTTACATAAGAATAGGCACGCTCGATGTCTCCTTCCTGGTAAAGCAGTACGGCGAGCTTGCGTAAAGAGATATATCCACGGACAGCGGTTTTCATATCCGCCATAGCAGAAACAATCAGGTATTCCTTTTCCTTCTCTTTGTCCCCTTTCAGCCGGTAAGACTCTGATAAAGTATAGGCACAAATCGCAACGTCGTGTTCATAGTCCTTCTGCAGCGCCAGATAATCCGTCAGCAAACGGATGGCCTTGTCATATTCATTGCGTACATTATACTGGTCGGACTGAATCAAGGTATGTATCAGAAGATTATCTTTATTGACCAACAGCAACGAATCACGATATTTGTCCGTAAGCTCCGTATAAAGCTTCTTTTCATATGCCGTCACGGCATAATCGGCCATAAGGCCATAGACCGTACGGTAGATATGGTAATAATATGGATGGATATCCACCGGTAACCGGTCTATATGGATATTCCGCATCAAATCCATAACTTCCTTATACATACCGGTCATTCCCAAAACATCTGCTTTATTCATGCGGGCATTGTCTATGTATTCCCGGTTTCCAAGACGTATGGCTATCTGTTCCCTTTCCTCGGCCATGTGCAATGCAGAATCCGTATTGAACGAACGGTACTCATCCAGCAATGTGCCAAGAATGGCAAAACGTTCTTCATCCGGTATCTGCCGATGCAACTGTCTTTTCAATTCCACCAGTTTCAGCTCCTTCTGCTCCATATATATGGGACGCTCCTTTATCGCCTGGTCCAGTTTCAGCAGCAAAGAATCCGCCCGGCTGCTGTCTGCAGCATGAAGGCGGCACATACAGATGGTACAAAGACACAAGAATATGATTATATTTTTCATCCGGCTTTCCGATTAGTTAAAGGCAATACTTTTTGAGAATCCTCATGCAAAAGTAATTAAAATACCATAAAAACCTATTCTACTATCATTAAAAGCTCGAAAGCAGAGTGATAAAAAGGCATACTGCAAGCAAAAGAATCAAAATATTGAATTACCTTTACGGAAAATCCAAAGAAAGACCATATCATAAATATCATCCGAGCATCATGGATATACACACATTTATTGCCAATTATCAAGAAGCTTTCGGCCAACACGCCGAACTCCCCATCGCCTTTTGGTATTCAGACCGAATGGAGGCATCTACAGAGAAAGTAACCGGTTGTCTCTTCAAATGCATGAAACAAGTCAGAGACGGCAAAACCGTCAGTCTCAGCAACGAAACAATCACCTGCGGAGGAGGCAAGTTCTATACCGGATTTACAGAAATGCCCGAGCGCGTCCCGGGTTTTGTCTCCTTGAAAGAGAAATACAAGAAAACTCCCGAAATGGTGGTAGATTTTGTCAATGAGCTACAGATTCCCAAAGCGGACAAAGCCTATCTGCATTTTGCCCGCATAGACAAGATACCTTCCTTTGACGAGGTGGAAGGCGTGCTGTTCCTGCCAACTCCCGACATTCTATCCGGACTGGTGACATGGACCTTCTTCGACAACAATGCATTGGATGCCGTGGCAGCCCCATTCGGTTCCGGCTGTTGCTCCGTCATTACCCAAACCATCATTGAAAACCGGAAACAAGGGAAACGCACTTTCCTGGGATTCTTCGACCCCTCCGTCCGCCCATACTTCGAAGCGGACTTATTGAGCTTCACTATCCCCATGTCCCGGTTCAAGGAGATGTATCACACCATGCGTGAAAGCTGTCTGTTCGATACACATGCCTGGGGAAAAATCAAGGAAAGGATACAGCTTTCCCAATCAGGGGACGTACATATCCTCTCCTCTCCCATTTCCTTCCCCATCCTTCCGGACATTTATCTGCAGGAAATCAGAATAGAAGATGCTGCAGCCATCTACCATGCCATCGACACACACCGGGACTACTTAAGAACATGGCTGCCATTTGTGGATAATATGCGCACAACAGCTGATGAAGAAGCTTTTTTACGTCAGGTACTATCTGCTCTGCCGAACGAAATGAACCTATATTCGGTATTTGGAAACCAGCAGCATGAAATCTGCGGACTGATAGGTTTCCATTTCTCCGATTTCGACAACCACCGTACAGAACTCGGCTATTGGCTACTGCCGGAATACCAGCACCGGGGCATCATTACTGAAAGTGTCCGCAAGCTGTGTCTGTGGGCCGTACAAGAAAAAGAGATAAAGCGGATACAAATTCGCTGTGCCGTGGGCAATGCAGCCAGTAACGCGGTACCAGTTCGCCTCGGTTTCGTCCATGAGGGAACAGAACGTTGCGGAGAACTGCTGGCTTCTGGAGAATATACAGATATACATATATACAGCATCTTGAAAGAAGAAGTGCTGGCCAACCTCAAACGATAAAATATCAAATTATATATCAACTATTGAAATTATACATGGAACAACAACCTCATCTCAATGACCACAACAAGCAGGAGTACCCTCCTATGCATACAACGGAGCACATCATCAACCAAACCATGATAAGGTTATTCGGTTGCGGCCGCTCCATATCAGCACACATAGAACGGAAGAAAAGCAAGCTGGACTACCGTCTTGCCGCCTGCCCCACGGAAGAAGAAATAAAGAAGCTGGAAGAGGTCGTAAACGAGGTAATCGCCCGACAGCTGCCCGTCACAACAGAATTCATTACGCAAGAGGAAGCGCAAGGACGTTTCGACTTGGAACGCCTGCCCGATGGTGCTTCGGAAACGGTACGTGTCGTAAAAGTAGGCGATTACGACGAATGCCTCTGCATCGGAGTACATGTGGAGAATACATCAGAAATCGGAACCTTCAAAATCATCAGCCACGATTGGAACGAAGAAGCCAAGCGTTGGAGAATGCGTTTTAAATTAGTCTGAAAATCTATCAATTTTAAATAAATAAGATAGCAAAATGGCATTAAACAAGCAAATAAGTCAGTTTTCAATGACAAATAGTCAATAGAGTCAGCAAAGACCGGTTGGCATAAGGTTTGCAATATAGTTAGCGAACGACGGTTCAAGAAACGGACGGTGAAAAACCCAAAAGGCAGGCACCCGAAGACAAAGAACCGGAGTTCAAAACTAAATAGCATGTTTAACTTAAACAATAGGAGACTATAACTATGATGCCTGTAAGAAGAAACCAAAATTGGTTACCGAGTATTTTTAATGATTTCTTTGACAATGATTGGATGGTAAAAGCAAATGCCACCGCCCCTGCCATCAACGTATTCGAAACAGCAAAAGAGTACAAAGTTGAATTGGCTGCTCCCGGTATGACAAAAGAAGACTTCAACGTTCACATCGACGAAGAAAACAATCTGGTCATCAGCATGGAAAAGAAAACAGAAAGCAAGGAAGAGAACAGCAAGGACGAAAAGAAGGAAGGCCGCTACTTGCGTCGCGAATTCTCATACACCAAGTTCCAGCAAACCATGATTCTTCCGGACGATGTAGACAAGGAAAAGATTGGCGCCCATGTAGAAAACGGCGTGTTGAACATTACATTGCCTAAGTTTACAGAAGCAGAAAAAGAAAAGGCCAAGAAATTCATCGACGTAAAATAACGCCCGGCCATTAAAAAGAAAATCTCCCGCTGCACAAGATAATGCAACGGGAGATTTTTTATATCCATAGCTATGCGGAACTATTTCTTTTTCCCTTTCAGAAAACGATCTGTCAGCCACTTGCGCACCGGTTCGTCGTACAGTTTCAAACAAGCATAAGCAAGAACAAAAGCTCCAACGAAAGTAAGCATCATATAAGGGATGCCTTCCACCATTGTAGCGTTATTGTTGCATACCCAAGCCGTATAAGTATATACCAATGGATAATGGGTGATATAAATCGGATAGGAAATATCTCCCAGGAACTTGCATACGGCAGTAGAGCGCTTACCGGTCACCTTGCCGCCGGCTCCCATCGAAACAATGACCGGGAAGATGCAGATAATACAGAAAGCCTCGTAAAGCCCGTTCATCCAGTAGCCGTCCTCACCTCCGATACGGGGAATGGAAAGAACCACCACAATCAGCAGGCTACACCACCAGAAAGCACGCTTTTCAAGCCGTATCAGCCAGCCGAGGCGTGACAGAAGCAATCCGCCGAAAAACGGATACATCAGCCGGACCATGCCCACATACTGCTGTTCCCAGTTCAAGGCCCAACCACCCACAATATCACCAGCAGGAGCAGTCAGACAACGGTACACCGTAAAACACCCTGCCACAAATACCAGCACCGATAAGGCCACCTTATTGAACTTGCGTACAAACAACGCATACAGAATATTACCGATATATTCATAATAGAGCGACCATGCCGGACCATTCAACGGATGCATTTCCGTCCAGCCACGAATGTCGAACTTCAGCGGAAGGGGAAGCAAAGTACAGCCTAGTAACATTACCAGCAGCATGGTTCCAACAGACGTATTCTCGATAGGTGGAAAACAAGGCGACTCTTGAAAATAGAAAAAGGCAGCGCCCACAATGCTTCCCATAATCACCATAGGATGCAGGCGAATGATACGGCGTTTGAAGAAAGTGCCCACGGTCATCCGGTTCCAACGGTCATCATAAGCATAACCGATAACAAAACCGGAGAGCATGAAAAAGAAATCCACTGCCAGATAGCCATGATTGATAATTTGAGTAAGATGACTGCCGCCTGCATGTGCTTCAAAAAGATGGAAGATAATAACCATGACAGCCGCCACGCCGCGCAGTCCGTCAAGAATCTCATAATGCGGTTTCGAGGCAAGATAAGTAGTCTGTGTATTCATTTTGGTATAAGATATTTATTAATTTGCGCGCAAAGATAAGAGTTTTTTCCAATAAGGGAACTGATAAATATCATATAAACTCTATCAATTAATTAACAAGTATAACAGCTATTAGATATATATCACTACTAGCCCCCCTTTCCACACAAAAAACAGCTTTCATTATCCATAATAAAAGGGCTACACCTTTTCCTCCTCATGGTGTAGCCTTAAACACAAAAGGGTGTAGCTATCCAAGGCAAATGGTGTAGCCTTTCTTCAAGAAAAAAAGCCAAATGGGATGCTAATATAGAAAAATCAGTTAACTGCTTTTCCTATAACTTTTTACCGCCCACAGATTGAAGACCAATGCAAAGACCAACAAGGCTCCCAACTGCGGAAACAGTTCGGCAAATCCGCCGCCACGGAGATAGATGGTACGCATCACCTCCACAAAATAGCGCAGCGGATTGATGCGGGTAATCCATTGCGCCCATTCGGGCATACTGTGGATGGGAGTGAAAAGACCGCTCATCAGGATAAGGATAAGCATGAAGAACCACATGACGAACATGGCCTGCTGCAACGTTGCCGAATGATTGGATATGACCAGCCCGAACCCCGACACCACCGGCAGAAACACCAGAGCCATGCCATAGATAGTGAGGAAATGCCCCGCCGGCAGAATGCCGTAAAGCAGCCATGCCAGCACGAAACAGATGGTGAGCACCACCAGGCCTATCAGCCAGTAAGGTATCAGCTTGGCGGCAATGAAGGTGAACTTGCGGACGGGAGTGACATTTATCTGCTCGATGGTGCCCGCCTCCTTCTCGCCCACCACATTGAGGGCGGGGAGAAAACCGCAAATCATGGTCAGCAGCATCACCATAAGGGCGGGAACCATGAAAAGCTTATAGTTCAGAGTGGGATTGTAAAGGTTTTGTGTAGCGATATCCACCCGGGGAAGCGACTTCCCGGCAAGCCCTTGCGAAGACGACTCCGAACCCAGTTCACGGGTATAGTCACTGATGATGGAAGACAAGTAGGAACCTCCCAGACTGCCCTTCGTACCGTTCACGGCATTGGCCGCCACCAGCAGACGGGGCGCCTCTCCCTTCACCCAATCCTTTTCGAAATCGCGGGGAATCTCCAGCACGACATCCGCCGAACCGGCTTCAATGGCGAGCAAAGCCTCATCGTATGTATCGGAAAGCGCTGTCAGGCGGAAATAAGTGGATACGCCGATTTTATCTACCAGACGGCGGGACAAGACGCTGTGGTCATTGTCCACTATATTCAGATTGATGTTCTTTATCTCCAGATTGGCGGCCCAGGGCATCAGTATCATAATCATGCACGGGAAAATGAAAATCAGCTTGGGCAGGAAGGAGTTGCGGAACAACTGCTTGAATTCCTTTTCAATGAGAAACTTTATCATAAGACGATATTTTAAAGATTTTAGACATAAGAACAAAAGAACAGATTTCCCGTATCCTTTTGTCCTTATGTTCTTCTGCCTGAATAATTAATATAAAATTCATATCCGCTCTTTACTCAAGCCGATGCTTGAATTTCTTGAAACTCACCGTTATCAGCAATACCGCCATCGTGGCAAGTATGCCGACCTCCATCAGCACAAGCGAAACATCCACTCCCTCAATCATCAGCTTACGCACCGCCTGGATATACCAGCGTGCAGGAAGCACAGCTGAAATGGCCTGCAAGATAACGGGCATACTCTCAATGGGGAATATCATGTCCGAAAGCAACATGGTGGGCATCATCAGCATCAGTCCGGACACCAGCATAGCGGCAACCTGCGTCCGGGTGACCGTGGAAATCAGCAGCCCCCAGCGCCAGGGAGACAAAGATGAATAGCAGCGACACCACCACCAGCCAGAACAAGCTGCCCGCCACGGGAACATCGAGCACATAGACCGAAAGCAGAAGAATGGTGGTCAAGTTGACAAACGACAGCACAAAATAGGGCACCGCCTTTGCCAGAATGATGAAAAGCGGTTTGACGGGAGAAACCAGCAGGACCTCCATCGTCCCCGTCTCCTTCTCGCGCACAATGGAGATGGAGGTCATCATGGCGCAAATCAGCATCAGAATAAGCCCCATGACACCCGGCACGAAGTTGTAGGCACTCTTCATCTGCGGATTGTACAGCAGCTTGAGCTGGGGTACGATGGCAGCGGCATGCACTCCCGGCGGAAGCATCTCCTGCCCGGCAGAGGAAATGATGTTTGCGGCATAGCCTGCCTGCATAGTCGCCATATTGGGGTCTGTGGCGTCGGAGACAAGCTGCACGCGCGCCTCGCCGGTATAAAGCTTGTCCGAGAAACGCTCGCTGAAAACAAGCGCCATGTCAATCTCCCCTCTTCCGAAAGAAGCCTCCATATCGGCGGGAGAATGCAGGCGGCAGATGACGGTGAAGTATTCGCTTGCATCCATGCGGTCGATGATACGGCGGGTAACTACGTCATTCGACGGGTCGAGCACCGCCACACGCACGTTCTTCACCTCGGTGGTGATGGCAAAACCGAAAAGGATTATCTGCACGATGGGCATGCCCAGCAGAATCAGCATCGTGCGCCGGTCGCGGAAGATATGGAAGAACTCTTTTCGGATGAAAGATATGAATTGTTTCATTGTCTATATTTATATTTAGGCTCGGATAACGCGGATTTCACGGATTCTCAGTCGGCGGTTCGCACGGCTTGGCGAGCCAGTTGTTGGAATACATCGTCCATTGTAGTGGCATTGAACTGCCGTTTCAGCTCCCCGGGAGTGTCGAGTGCACGGATGACGCCATCTACCATGATGGAGATGCGGTCGCAATACTCTGCCTCGTCCATAAAGTGGGTGGTGACAAAGACGGTGATGCCCTCGTCGGCAGCCTGGTAAATCAGTTCCCAGAACTGGCGGCGCGTGGCGGGGTTTACCCCACCCGTAGGCTCATCCAGAAAGACAATCTTGGGACGGTGGAAGATGGAGACGGAGAAGGCCAGCTTCTGCTTCCAGCCCAGTGGAAGGCTTTTCACCAGTGTGTCACGTTCCTTTTCCAACCCGAGGCGGAGGAGCAGCTCCTCCGTTTTAGGAGCAATCTCCGCTTCGGGGATGCCGTAGATACCGGCAAAGAGGCGGATATTCTCCCACACCTTGAGGTCTTCGTAAAGGGAAAATTTCTGGCTCATGTAGCCGATGTTCTTCTTCACTTCTTCGGGTTGGGAAGCCACATCGAAGCCTGCCACGCACGCCTTGCCGCCGGTGGGACGACTAAGCCCCGTAAGCATGCGCATGGCGGTGGTCTTGCCTGCCCCGTTGGCTCCCAGGAAACCGAAAATCTCGCCCCGATGGACTTGGAAGGAGATGTGGTCTACGGCGGTAAAATTGCCGAAACGCTTGGTCAACCCTTCCACTTCAATCACATTGTTTTCGTGGTTTTCCACCCGTTCGTGCTGCAAGCCCGGAGGGCAGAGGATGCCCGCAAAACGTGTCAGGATGCGGTCAGGGGTATCGACGCCTTTTATCTCCCCTTCGTTGATGAAGGCGATGCGGTCGCATTGGCGCGCTTCGTCGATGATGGGGGTGGAAGCAATGATGGTGATACCCTGCTCCTTCAGCCGGCAGAGCATTCCCCAGAATTCCTTGCGGGACACGGGGTCGACGCCCGTAGTGGGTTCGTCCAGGAAGAGGACATCCGGTTTATGGATAAGAGCACAGCTAAGGGCGAGTTTCTGCTTCATGCCGCCGGACAACGCTCCGGCGCGGCGCTTGCGGAAAGGTTCTATCTGCCGGTAAATGTCGCGCACCAAATCATAATTCTCCTCGATGGCGGTGTGGAAAACGGTGGCGAAGAAATTGAGATTCTCCTCTACCGTCAAGTCCGGATAGAGGGAGAAGCGTCCGGGCATATACCCCACCCGCCTGCGGATGGCTTTGTAGTCCTTCACCACATCCAGGCCGCAGACCGAAGCCGAGCCTCCGTCGGCAAGCAGCAAGGTGGTGAGGATGCGGAAAAGCGATGTCTTGCCCGCACCGTCCGGCCCGATGATGCCGAAAAGCTCACCGGGAGCTACTGACAGAGAGACACCCCGCAGGGCTTCCACGCTGCCGTAACGTTTGGAGATATTAGTTAAAGTTACAGCCTCCATACATTCCTATTTTCAGCATCCCGTCATTCTTCACGGCAATCTTTACGGCATAGACCAGATTGGCGCGCTCGTCTTTCGTCAAGATAGTTTTTGGAGTAAATTCGGAGGTATCGGAAATCCAGGTGACAACGCCAGGATATTCTTGGCGCACATCCTTGCCATAATCCGCATAAACCTTCACTTGCTGCCCCAGCTTGATTTCGGCAAGCTGTTCGGAGGTGATGTAGGCACGGAGGTAAATCTGCTCCATATCCGCCACTTTGAAAAGAGGGGTACCGGGAGCAGCCAGCTCTCCGGCTTCGGCATATTTGGCAAGGACGGTTCCCGTCAGCGGAGAGGTGATGTGGCATTTGCGCAGCTGGTCTTCTATCTGCGCCACCTGGATGCCGACGGAGGAACTTTGCCAAGTGAGGCTGCGGTCGCTGTTGCGCAGGGTGGAGTTCTGGGCGTCGAGCTGCTTGCGGAGGACTTCGAGAAGGGACTCGGCATCATCGAGCTGCTTCTGGTTGGCGGCACCCACACGGAGCAGGTTGGACACACGATCGCGTTCGCGCCGTGCCTGCACAATCTGTTCCTGAGTGGCGGCTACTTGTTTCAGGATATCGGGCCGCTGGCCTTCCACGGACTTGACACTGGCCTCCAACTGGAGTTTCTTCAGATAGAGTTGGACGGTATCTATAATGCCTACTTCCTGCCCGTCTTTCAGTGTCGTGCCTTCCTCGATGTCGAAACTCAGCAGTCTTCCGGACGCCTCGGCAGAAACGATGACTTCGGTAGCCTCGAACGTTCCCGTCGCATCATATTTCGGAGCACCGCCGGTGCAGGCGGCAAGGAGAAATAAAAAAGGAAATAATTTCAATGATTTCATACTATTTCAAGTTATAAATTACGGATTATAGTCACTAATTGTTCAGCGTATATTTCAGCTGCCAGATGTTCATCAGCAACTGCACCTCATGCAATGCCTTAGTCTGTCGTGCCATACTTTCGTTGGTAATCTCCCGCAGCATATCGGTCACGGTCATTGTCCCGTTCTGTACCTTGGCCTCGGCTGCACGGCGGATATTCCCACGCAGACGGATAATCTCGTCATCATCCACCATCTGGCGGCGCATGGATACAATGCCCGCATCCTGCTGCGTAGCCTGCAGGCGAATGTTGAAAAGGAACACATCCCGGCCGGTCTCTATCTGTTGGCGGGTATTGTCTATCCTGCGGCGGTCGTTCTTCAACGTATACAGACTGCCGAAATTCCAGGACATGCGCACCCCCGCCATGTAATAGGCGTTGAATTCATCTTTCAGCATATTCAACCCCGGATTGCCGTATGCCCCTTGTACAAAAAGGCCGAAACGCGGCATCAACCGGGTGTTCAAGGCTGCCTCCTGCTGGCGGAGTTGCTCTCCCTGCGCATCGTACCAACGAAGTTCGGGACGGTTGTTCATCTGCCGGTCTATGTTTTCTTCGGCAGCCGGTTTCAATAAAACCGTTTCGGAAGAGAGATCCTTGCCCGTAAAGGCAGCAAGCATGCTGAGGTATGCACGACGGGTGGTCTCCAATTCCACACGGTGCTGCCTGGTGTTCAGTTGCTCTACGCTGACTGCATCCAGGTCGCTCGGGGTGGCGATGCCATTGGCTATATAGTCGGCTACCTGCTTGTGGGTTCTGCCCAAATCTTCTTGCAAGAGGCTGTTCTGTTTCAGCTGTTCGTCCAGCAGCAGGATGCCGAAAAAGAGCTGGTTCACCCGGTCAGTCAAGGCATACATGTCTACATGCTGTTTTTCCAGTTCCACTTCCGAGGCGGCACGCGTCAATCGTTTTCTGGAACGTATATCCCCCACCATCCCAGAGGGTCTGCTGCACTTCGAGCATCACCTGGTACTGGTCTTTCGAAGCAGTCTTGATGTCGAGATTAGGGATTTCGACCGGTAGCCGGGTGATGTCACTCTGGTACGTGGCCTTGCCGGATAGGGAGAACTGGGGCAAGTAACCTTTTCCGGCATTAGAGAGGTCGTACTCGCGTGCCTTTTCTATCAGTCCATATTGCCTGACCAACGGATAATTGTCCTGCGCCCGGCGCTGACACTCCTCCAACGTGAGCTGGGCATGTGCCAGCATGGCGGCAAGAGAAAGGGTAAAAAAGAAAACGGTTCGTTTCATATCCATTCTGTTTCTTGTTTATTCTACATGGTTTTGTTCTATACACATGCAAAGATAAAGGCATAATCCTATACCCTTACAATCCATTTGTGCGCAAAGATGTTCTAATAGTACGACATTTCGTAGGAAAAGGCAAATAATAGGAACACTTTATTATCTTTGCGGTGGAAATATACATTATTCATAACGGGAAAGATATGGAAAAGAACAAACCGATAAGCGTCGCATTCGAGGACATCCGCAACAATCCGGATTTTATAGAACATTCTGAATACAGATTTATAAATGATGATTTGGGAATGGTTATCAGTTTCTTTGCCATGGGCTCTAGACTATTCCGTACCGGGCAACCTTACCGTGCCAAAGAAGGGAGGATTATACGTATCATGCAGGGCAGTGGCCGGATATCTATCAATCTTATCGAATACGAAGCCACAGCCCATGATATTATTATCATTCCCGACAACTCGCTGATAGAGATACTGGAAATCAGTCCCGACTATGAATTCCAAGTCCTCATGCCTACCGCCCATTTTCTGCCTGTGATACAGAATTCCATTCTTACGGAAGCTTACACACGAAACGGGATTCTCTTTTCATGCAACAACACGGAATGGACACGCATCAGCCACTTTTTCTCTTTATTATGGGACATACTTCATTGTTCGCCTTACCGCCGCGAAACCGTACAGCACTTGATTGTCTCACTTCTCTATAACCTTAAGTATATCCACGAGCACACATGCAAGTCAACTCCGGCACGTCTTTCACGCCAGGAAGAGCTATTCCGCCGCTTCATCGCTTTGGTGAACCAACACAGTAAGCACGAACGCAGCGTCAACTTCTATGCCGACAAGCTATGCCTGACACCGCACTATCTGAGTTCGGTGATACGTGAAACAAGCGGGCAAACCGTGATGCAATGGATTAATCAAGCAGTTATCCTCGAAGCCAAAGTATTGCTGAAACACAGTAATCTACTGGTGTTTCAAATATCAGACGAACTGAACTTTTCCCAATCCGTCGTTCTTCTCGAAGTTCTTCAAACGCATGACGGGGATGACACCGGCAGAATACCAGAAACAAATCTGACCTTAAAACAGCTGTACTACACGAGAATTCGGCAATCCATCGCAGGAGTCTGCTTCCAATGCCAGCAGCCCTTGTTTTGCTGCCAGTCCACCGGCATAGCCTATCAGTTGACGGTTGCTGCCCACCACACGATGGCAGGGAATGAATATGGAGAGGGCATTCGCCCCATTGGCAGCCGCTACAGCCCGTACGGCCTTCGGGTTGCCCAACTTTCGGGACAGCTCGCCGTAGAACACCGTTTTCCCGTAAGGAATATTCAGCAACTCCTGCCATACCGTTTTCTGGAAATCCGTCCCTGCCAACAGTAACGGCATGTCGAACGCCGTCCGCTTACGGGCAAAATATTCATCCAACTGAATGATTGCCGTTGAAATAACTTCCGAAGTGCCCTCCTCATAAACGGCATGCAGCGTATTCCGCATCCGCCTGCCGATTTTCTCCTTGCGCTTTTCGCTTACCCAGTCGCACAGACAAAGTTTGTCTCCTAAAGAGCCGAGCATCAACTCGCCATAAGGAGACCGATAATGCTGAATCCGAATTGTTTCCATAAACTTGCTTTTTTGTATATTTGCACTTCCGATGCTTCCGACAAAAATAGATATTTATATCCGGATGTACAAGATAGAACATATTATAATACATTCCGACCTTTTCCATTTGACAGTATCGGGGTATATTTGTAAATTAATATAAAACATAATGATTAATAATATACAATGAAACAGTTCT
>ENA-OQDC01000564-OQDC01000564.1-human-gut-metagenome-genome-assembly--contig:-NODE-564-length-25011-cov-1.913077_pt1 | contig 25011 bp, 33 predicted proteins | sample MGYA00242770_ERZ504601 | MGnify/ENA primary metagenome ERZ504601 (study PRJEB26092, sample SAMD00036305) | human gut metagenome | host: Homo sapiens | study: EMG produced TPA metagenomics assembly of...
ATCGTCCAGGTTGATGATCGCGCCGAGCTTATCAGCAAGTGCAAATTCCTCTGCCGGTGTATCATTGGAAGAAAACATAATATTTTCTCCAACCTGTCCGACAGACTCAGACATTAAAAGCTCTGTATAGGAAGAGCAGTCACATCCGCATCCATATTCTTTTAAAATATTGAGGATATATGGGTTTGGAGTTGCCTTTACTGCAAAATATTCTTTATATCCTTTGTTCCATGCAAAGGCTTCTTTGAGTGCTTTTACATTTTCACGAATCCCTTTTTCATCATAAAGATGAAACGGAGTCGGATATTCTTTTACGATTTCATCTAACTGTGTCTTTGTTACGAATGGTTCTTTTTTTCCATTCTGTTCATCTCTCTTTCGTCTAGTCGATGGTTGCAATACGCATCATATTACTTACAGAACCCTTTTCACGCTGTACGCTCGGTGAAGGAATACCAGCTGTCAGGACAACAATATCTCCACTGTCCACGCATTTCTTTGCCTGTGCAAGATCAATTGCCCCACTGCAGATATCATCTGTTGTATGGAATTCCAGAGACTTCAATCCTCTTACGCCCCAGTAGATCGACATCCGGCGAAGGGTACGTTCCGTTCGGTGTAATTCCAAGGATTTCCTGTCTCGGACGAAGGTTGGATACAACCCTTGTTGTTGCACCGGATACAGATGGAGTGATGATGCATCTTGCATTCAGGTTCGCTGCCGCAAGTACAGAAGCATATCCGATTGCACTGGACACACCTGACTTCAGATGATCTCCGGCTTTAACAAGAATGGAATCCATAGTCCAGATGTTCCTCTGTCGTCTCTACAATTTGAACCATCATCTGGAGTGTTCCAGAGGGTATTTCCCTGTGCTGTCTCTCCGGAAAGCATAACTGCATCTGTTCCGTCGTATACCGCATTGGCAACATCCGTCACTTCTGCTCTTGTCGGACGCGGATTACGCATCATAGAATCCAGCATCTGTGTTGCAGTAATAACAGTCTTAAAGTTGTCATTACATTTCTGGATGATCATTTTCTGGAGATGCGGCACTTCCTCTGCCGGGATCTCTACACCAAGATCTCCACGTGCCACCATGATACCATCAGCCGCACGGATAATCTCATCAATATTCTCAATACCTTCTGCGTTCTCTACCTTTGCAATGATTGGAATATACGGAGCGCCGAGTTCATTTTAAGTATGCCTTGATCTCAAGTACACACTCTGCATTTCTTACAAATGATGCTGCGATAAAGTCAATATCCTGCTCTACACCGAAACGGATATCATCCTTATCTTTTTCTGTAATAGCCGGAAGACGAATGGCTACGTTCGGTACGTTAACACCTTTTCTTTCGCCAAGTTCTCCACCATTTACTACAGAACAGACAAATCTCTGTCTCTGTCTTGCTCTCTACACGAAGTCCGATCAGGCCATCGTCGATCAGAATGGTACAGCCTTTATAAATATCCTGTACCAGTCCCTTATATGTGATAGATACTCTCTTATTATCTCCTACGATATCTTCTGTTGTCAGAGTGAAGGTTTCTCCTTCTTTTAAAGTAATCTTCTTTCCATCTTTCAGGATTCCTGTACGAATTTCCGGTCCCTTTGTATCCAGAAGGATTGCAGTGTTTGTATGTTCCTCTTCACGAAGCTCTTTGAGCATATCCATTCTGAACTTCTGTTCTTCATGATCACCATGTGAGAAATTGAAACGTGCCACATTCATTCCATTCTGGATCAGCTTTCTCATCATTTCTCTGTCGTTGGTGTTTGGTCCCATTGTACAAACAATCTTGGTTTTTTTCATTGTTTCCTCCTCTTATTATTCAATTTGATTCTATGTTAGAACTCTACTTCACATGTTCGTGTGTGAAAAGATGGTCCTGGCAATATTCATAATTCCCGTTACACTTTGAACAATAACGGAACTCCAGTGTCGGATTGTCAAGTTCCGTACGACCGCACACTGCACATCTGTGCTTTGCACCGCCTGCATACTGATTCTGCGGACGGCTTATCTGCTTCTGGAATTTCTTTCTGCGGGCAGCCTGTTTCGGACTGTGTCCACGCAGATTCCGGTTGCAGAAAAAGAAAATAATAAAGTTCAAAAGCGATGCGATGATCACGATCCGTATGATCAGACCGCCCTGCACTGCGTCTACCGCAAGCAGAACCACATCCAGAACTGCAAGCCACTTCATCTTGATTGGGATAATGCCGTAAAGCAAAAGCTGATAATCCGGCATGATGGATGCACATGCAAGGAAAATGGACATATTGATATAGTAAGTACTGTAAAGGCTTCCAAATCCGGTAATGCCTCCGATCAGTCCATTCACAATAAAAGCTCCAATAACTGTAAATAATATTCCTGAGAAAATGTAAACATTGTAACGAAATGCCCCCCAGTAGCTTTCCAGCGTATTACCAAGGGAATAGTATAACAGCATCATAAAGATAACAAAAAGTAATATTGTCATTCGGCGGGATGATCACCCAGCTTAGAAGTCGCCACACCTGCCCTTTTCAAAAATCAGTGCCGGTTTCCAGTGTAAAATAGGTAAGAAGCTGTGGCATCGTAAAACTCAAAAGATATCCGATTGCATAACCTGCAAGCAGATACATCGTAAGATTTCTAATTGCATAGCGCCCGAACCTGCGCTCCATTTTATCTAACCAGTTCTTCATTCAAAACCTCCTTCCACGTATGTTATTTTATCGTCTGCTTTTTACTTTGTCAATTCCATTCCACCTCTTTACTCTCTTTTCACATAATTTACATCTTTTGTTCACTTCCAGGCACTTTTTTCTACAATGCCATACATAACTTCTGTTTGTATTTTCGTTGGTTCTGTCGTATAATGTAAGATACTGTAGTTCTCTGCGAACTACATTTAATAGGTAATAACACAGACAAATTTTTTAATTGTAATAAGGAGTAGTTAAATCATGAATCAGACAGAATTACATACCCTGGGGATTGACATCGGTTCTACAACTGTTAAAATCGCAGTTCTGGACAGTAATAATGATGTTCTGTTTTCTGATTACGAGCGTCACTTCGCCAATATTCAGGAAACCCTTTCTGATCTGCTTGGTCGTGCTATCTACAAGCTCGGTCAGATCAAGGTATCTCCAATGATTACCGGATCAGGTGGTCTTACTCTGGCAAAGCATCTTGGCGTACCTTTTGTCCAGGAGGTTGTTGCCGTTTCCACCGCTCTTCAGGATTATGCACCACAGACCGATGTAGCGATCGAGCTGGGCGGCGAAGATGCCAAGATCATCTATTTTGAAAATGGAAATATTGAGCAGCGTATGAACGGAATCTGCGCCGGAGGTACCGGATCTTTCATCGACCAGATGGCGTCCCTTCTCCAGACAGATGCAACCGGTCTGAACGAATATGCCAAAAAATACAAAGCACTTTATACGATTGCAGCCCGCTGTGGCGTATTTGCCAAGACAGATATCCAGCCGCTGATCAATGACGGTGCTACCAAAGAAGACCTGTCTGCTTCTATTTTCCAGGCAGTCGTCAACCAGACCATCAGTGGTCTTGCCTGCGGAAAACCAATCCGCGGACATGTTGCTTTCCTCGGTGGACCGCTTCATTTCCTCTCTGAATTGAGAGAAGCGTTTATCCGTACTCTCAAGCTGGATGACGAACACATTATCGCACCAAAGTATTCCCATCTTTTTGCAGCCGTCGGCTCTGCGCTGAACTCTAAAAAGGATGTAGTCACCTCTCTTGGTGAGATGCAGAAAAAGCTGGATGCCCATATTGAAATGGACTTTGAAGTTGAGCGTATGCAGCCGCTCTTTTCCAGCGAAGCAGATTACATGAATTTAGAACCGCCATGCAAAGCATCAGGTGCCGGTTGGTGATCTTGCCAGCTACCGCGGTAATGCCTACCTTGGAATCGATGCCGGTTCTACCACCACGAAAGCCGCTCTGGTCGGAGAAGACGGTACTCTTTTGTACTCCTTCTACCATGGCAATGACGGTGATCCTCTTGGTACGACCATCGGTGCGATCAAGGATATTTACAGCCAGCTTCCGGAAGGCGTACAGATCGTTCACTCCTGCTCAACCGGTTACGGAGAAGCGCTCATTAAAGCCGCACTTCTTCTTGATGAAGGCGAAGTTGAAACCGTATCTCACTATTACGCCGCTTCTTTCTTCGAACCGGATGTAGACTGTATCCTCGATATCGGTGGTCAGGATATGAAGTGTATCAAGATCAAGAATCAGACTGTAGACAGCGTACAGCTCAATGAAGCATGTTCCTCCGGCTGCGGTTCCTTTATCGAGACTTTTGCCAAATCCCGTGAACTACACCGTAGAGGATTTTGCACATGAAGCACTTTTTGCGAAACATCCGATTGACCTCGGTACCCGTTGTACCGTATTTATGAACTCAAAGGTAAAACCAGGCGCAAAAAGGAAGGTGCTGAAGTATCCGATATTTCAGCCGGACTTGCTTATTCGGTTATCAAAAATGCTCTTTTCAAAGTTATCAAGGTATCCGATGCATCTGAGCTTGGTGAAAAAAATTGTTGTACAGGGTGGTACATTCTACAATGATGCCGTACTCAGAAGCTTTGAGACCATCGCCGGATGTCAGGCAATCCGTCCGGATATTGCAGGAATCATGGGTGCTTTTGGGGCTGCACTGATTGCAAGAGAACGCTATGGTTTCAAAGAATGTAAAAATACAACCATGCTTTCCATTGATGAAATCAATGAACTTACCTATACAACCTCAATGGCAAAATGTAACGGCTGTACCAACAACTGTCGTCTGACCATCAACAAATTCAGTGGCGGACGTCGTTTTTAATTTCCGGAAACCGTTGTGAGCGCGGTCTTGGAAAAGAGAAAGCAAAGAGTGATGTGCCAAACCTTTTCGCTTATAAAAATGAACGTTATTTGGTTACACGCCATTAGATCCATCCGAAGCAAAACGTGGAACGGTTGGTATTCCAAGAGTTCTCAATATGTATGAGAACTATCCATTCTGGTTTACTTTCTTCACAAAACTGGGATATCATGTGTTACTCTCTCCTGCTTCTACACATAAGATTTATGAACTTGGTATTGAATCTATTCCGAGCGAATCCGAGTGTTATCCGGCAAAGCTGGCGCACGGACATGTACAGTGGCTGATCAACCAGGGTGCAGACTTTATCTTCTACCCTTGTATACCATACGAACGTGGTGAATTTGCCGATGCCGACAATCATTATAACTGCCCGATCGTCACCTCATACGCGGAGAACATCAAGAACAATATGGATCCAATCGTACACGGTGAAGTAGATTTCATGAATCCATTCCTCGCCCTCACAAGCGAAAAGACAATCACAGACGGACTGGTCCGTGAATTTACTTCTGCAAAGAATCTTCCAGCAGAAGAAATCAAAAATGCCGCTCATGCTGCATGGGAAGAACTTGCTGCATGCCGTCAGGACATCCGCAAAAAGGGGTGAAGAACACTCGCTTACATGGAAAAGACAGGAACCCGCGGCATTGTACTTGCCGGTCGTCCATACCATTACGATCCGGAGGTCAACCACGGTATCCCGGAGATGATCACCTCCTACGGACTTGCCGTTCTGACGGAAGATTCTATCTCCCATCTGAATCCGGTAGAACGTCCGCTGATTGTTATGGATCAGTGGATGTATCATTCCCGACTGTACGCAGCAGCCAATTTTTCGTAAAGACAAGAGATGATCTGGATCTGATCCAGCTGAACTCTTTCGGATGCGGTCTTGATGCCGTAACAACCGATGCTGTTGCAGATATTCTGACCGGTTCCGACAAGATTTATACCTCTCTTAAGATTGATGAGGTTAATAACCTGGGTGCTGCACGTATCCGTATCCGTTCTCTTCTCGCCGCCATCCGCGTCCGCGAGCAGAAGCATATGGAGCGCACCATTCGTCCGGCAAATATCGAAAAAATTTCCTTTTACAAAGGAAATGAAGGAAACCTATACCATTTTGTGTCCGCAGATGTCACCGATCCACTTTTCACTGATTGAGCCAGCCTTCCAGGAAGCAGGCTACAAACTGGAAGTACTGAAAAATGATAACAAGCATGCAGTTGACATGGGCCTTAAATATGTAAACAATGATGCCTGCTACCCGTCTCTGATGGTAGTTGGACAGATCATGGAGGCTATCCTTTCCGGCAAATATGACACCGACCACCTGGCTGTCATTATTTTCGCAGACCGGTGGCGGATGCCGTGCTTCCAACTATATCGGATTTATCCGCCGTGCTCTTAAAAAAGCCGGTTACGGACATATCCCTGTTATTTCAATCAACTTAAGCGGGCTTGAAAGCAATCCTGGATTCAAGATCACCCTTCCACTTGTACTGAAAGGTGTGTATGGTCTGATATTTGGTGATCTCTTCATGCGCTGCCTGTACCGTGTCCGCCCATATGAAGCTGTTCCAGGCTCTGCCAATACCATGCATAAGAAATGGGAAAAGACAGTTATCGAATTTATCAAGAAAGGTTATCCAAGCAGACACGAGTTTAAGCGTCTCTGCCGCCAGATCGTAGAAGATTTTGATTCTCTTCCATTAAAAGATGTCAAAAAAGCCACGTGTCGGAGTTGTCGGAGAAATCCTTGTTAAATTCCTTCCAGCTGCCAATAACTACCTGGTAGATCTTCTTGAACAGGAAGGTGCCGAAGCCGTGGTTCCGGATCTGACCGACTTCCTGCTCTACTGCTTCTACAATACAAACTTTAAAGCAGAACATCTCGGCATGAAGAAATCAACCGCCCGCATGGGTAATCTCGGAATCAGGCTCTGGAATGGTTCGCAAGCCTGCCGTTGATGCATTAAAAGCAAGTAAACGCTTTGATCCACCATCACATATTGAACACCTGGCTTCGATGGCAAAAGAAATTTGTTTTCTCTTGGAAACCAGACCGGTGAAGGATGGTTCCTTACCGGAGAAATGCTGGAGCTGATCCACAGCGGTGCACCAAACATTGTCTGCACACAGCCTTTCGCCTGTCTGCCAAACCACGTAGTCGGGAAAGGTGTTATTAAAGAACTGCGCCGCCGTCATCCGGAATCCAACATCGTTGCAATCGATTATGATCCGGGAGCAAGCGAAGTAAACCAGCTGAACCGCATCAAACTGATGCTTTCGACTGCGCAGAAGAAGATGTAAGACTTTTGGATATGTAAAAATAATAGGTTCTAATGGGACGACCAGAGGAATCCAAAATACTCCCCACGCATTCAGTTGCACTAACCATTCCGTTCAAGCCTCTTAGGGCGGGAATCGTGTTCAGCAAAGGCTTCCACGATTCCTGAGTCTTGAACTCCATAGTGCAAATTCATGTGCGGGGAGTATTTTGGATTCCTCTGGTCTGTATATTGGTAACTTTTTTTACGTATGCAAAAGTTTTTTGGATGATGAGAACTAGGATTTAGGGAATTGCAGGACTTTCTTTTGTAAAATCGACCAAACAACCTTTATTTTAAAAAAACAGCGGACTCCTTTTCGGGAAAATCCACTGTTTTTCACATATATTAAGCTTCTTCGACTTCTACTTTTTCGCCAAGAATTTTATCAATACTTACCAGTTTTACGCTGAGTACGAATACCTGTGCTGCAACTTCCAGTTCTTCTGGTGTCGGGAAGGACGGTGCAATACGGATATTGCTGTCTTTCGGATCCTTTCCATATGGATAGGTAGCTCCCGCTTTTGTCAAGATCAGTCCGGCTTCTTTTGCTTTTGCTACGATTGCTTTTGCACATCCATCCAACGCATCGAAGGAAATGAAGTATCCTCCTCGCGGTGCCATCCAGGAACCAATCTCAAGTCCGCCAAGCTCACTTTCCAGTACACTTAATACGGTGTCAAATTTCGGTCTTAAGATATCTGCATGTTTCTTCATATGCTGAACCATTCCATGGATATCACCGAAGAAACGCGCATGTCTGAGCTGGTTTAATTTATCATGACCGATGGTCTGTACGGACATCATCTTGCGGATTTCCGCAAGGTTTTCATCGGATGCTGCAATTGCCGCAATACCAGAACCCGGGAAGCTGATCTTGGAAGTAGAACCGAATTTGTAAACCATGTTCGGATGGCCTTCTTTTTTACATTCCATCAAAATCTCGATCAGATAATCCTGTTTATCCTCATACAAATGATGGATTCCATATGCATTATCCCAGAAAATACGGAAATCTTCTGCCGCTGGATTTAATTTCGCAAAACGGTGTACGGTTTCATCAGAATAAGTGATTCCCTGTGGGTTAGAATATTTCGGTACACACCAGATACCTTTTACAGCCGGATCATTCTCCACATACTGCTCTACCAGATCCATATCCGGTCCATCCGATGTCATTGGAATATTGATCATCTCAATTCCAAAATGTTCGGTGATTGCAAAATGTCTGTCATATCCAGGTACCGGGCAAAGGAATTTTACCTTGTCAAGCTTTGCCCAAGGGGTGCTTCCCATGATACCATGTGTCATCGCTCTTGCAACAGTATCATACATTACGTTCAGGCTGGAGTTACCAAAGATGATAATATTGTCCTCGGTACTTCCATCATATCAGAAAGAAGCTGTTTTGCTTCTTTGATTCCATCGATCACTCCATAGTTACGGCAATCTACTCCTTCTTCGCAGACAAGATCTGATGTACTCTTAAGTACATCCATCATCCCCATAGAAAGATCAAGCTGTGCTTTGGACGGTTTACCTCTGGACATATCCAGTTTCAGACCTTTTCCTTTAACATCTTCAAATTCTTTTTCCAGTCTGCTCTTTAATTCAAGCAGTTCTTCTCTACTCATATCTCTATATGCAGTCATCTTGAAAACCTCCCATAATCATCAACTAATCATTGTGTGTTTCCTGCCGTACTTTATACTTCCGAAATCTGCCATCTGCAGTTTCTTTCAGCTGTTTTGACAACATCAAAACTCACTACAAGTAGTAAGTATATAGGAAAAATGATTTTTCGTCAACCAATTCTTGCATATAAATATGACATATCGTGATTTTTGTTGATTTTAAATATGTTTTTTTGAATTTTTGTTTTTCATTTCATGCATTTTTCCATTTTAATGCTTTTCAAAAAGAGTAGATCAGATTTATATGCAGCATATTTTCTTTTCTCCTGCAGTATGTTTTGCTCTTCTGACAACAAAACACCCGGAACCATTTTCATGATTCCGGGAAATATATTTACTATTTTACTAATAATGATTTTCCAGTCATATCTGCTGGCTGCTGCATTCCCATCAGCTCGATCAGCGTCGGAGCGATGTCTGCAAGGCATCCGCCTTCACGAAGCTTATATGCAGGATCTGCATTTACAAGAATGAACGGAACCGGGTTCGTTGTATGAGCGGTAAATGGTTCTCCTGTCTCTTCATCGATCAGCTGTTCTGCATTTCCGTGGTCAGCGCAGATAAACATCTGTCCACCAACTTCTTTCACTGCATCAACTGCTTTTCCTACACATTCATCAACAGCTTCAATTGCTTTGATCACTGCTGCTTCTACACCGGTATGACCAACCATATCCGGGTTTGCAAAGTTAATTACGATCACATCGTACTTATCAGCTTTGATTGCGTCTACAAGCTTGTCACATACTTCATATGCACTCATCTCCGGCTTCAGATCGTAAGTTGCAACCTTAGGCGATTTGACAAGGATTCTGTCCTCTCCCTTGTTCGGTTCTTCTACTCCGCCGTTGAAGAAAAACGTAACATGTGCATATTTCTCTGTCTCGGCGATTCTTGCCTGTGTCATGTTGTTTGCTGCAAGAAATTCGCCAAATGTATTCGTGATGCCTTCTTTTACAAATGCAACCATTTTATTTGGAATTGTCTCATCATACTCTGTAAAACATACATAAGTTGTCTTGATACGTTCTCCTCTGGCAAATCCGTCAAAATCATCCGCACAGAATGTTCTGGTGATTTCTCTTGCTCGATCCGGGCGGAAATTAAAGAAGATCACAGAATCTCCGTCTTTTACAGTTGCAACCGGTGTACCGTTTTTTGTCACTACAAATGGTACTACGAATTCGTCAGTTACTTCTTTGTCGTAAGAAGCCTGGATTCCTTCTGTTGCTGATGCTGCTGTGTCACCTTCGCCGCGTGTAAGTGCTGCGTATGCTTTTTCTACACGGTCCCAACGGTTGTCACGGTCCATTGCATAGTAACGTCCGGAAACACTTGCAACTTCACCTACACCGATTTCTTTCATCTTTGCTTCTAACTGGTCAACATATTCTTTCCCAGATGCCGGAGGTGTATCACGTCCGTCAAGGAAGCAGTGAACATATACTTTGTCCAGCCCCTGTCTCTTTGCAAGTTCCAAAATTCCATAAATATGTGTAATGTGACTGTGTACACCACCATCAGATACCAGTCCCATCAGATGAAGAGCTGTACCGTTCTTCTTTGCATTTTCACAGGCTGCAAGAAGTGCCTTATTTTCAAAGAAATCGCCATCATCGATTGCTTTTGTGATCTTGGTGAGCTCCTGGTAAATGATACGTCCTGCGCCCATATTCATATGACCTACTTCCGAGTTACCCATCTGACCGTCCGGAAGTCCTACAGCAAGTCCGCTTGCATTTCCTTTTACAAACGGATATTCAGCCATTAATTTATCCATAACCGGTGTGTTTGCCTCTGCAATACCGTTGCCTTTCTTTTCATCTCTCAGACCGTAACCGTCTAAGATCATCAAAACTGTTGGTTTTTTACTCATCGTCTTACACTCCTTCATTTTGTCTTAAAGCGTTTGATTTCTCTTTCAGTTAAATATTGTACATGATTTTATATATGCTTGCAAGCACTTGTTAAAACTTTGACAGTCGAAAAACGCAGGCATTTCTGCCTGCGCCTTGGTATAATTGACTATTTCCAGTTTACAATCTTACCAAAATCCGGTTTTAAAGAAGCACCACCTACAAGTCCACCATCGATATCCGGCTGAGCGAATAATTCCGGTGCTGTAGCTGCATTTACAGATCCGCCGTACTGGATACGGATAGCTTCTGCTGTAGCTTCATCATAAACTTCAGCGATACATTCACGGATAGCTTTGCAAACCTCCTGAGCCTGCTCTGTTGTAGCTGTCTTACCGGTTCCGATTGCCCAGATTGGCTCATAAGCGATAACTGCTGTCTTAGCCTGATCTGCTGTTACATTCTGGAATCCAACTTTAACCTGCTGACGGATGAAGTCCATTGTCACACCCTGTTCACGCTGTTCAAGAGTTTCTCCACAGCACATGATCGGTGTAAGTCCGTGTTCAAATGCTTTCAGCATCTTTTTGTTCACAGTCTCGTTTGTCTCTGCGAAGTATTCTCTTCTTTCAGAGTGTCCGAGAACAACATATTTAACACCAGCATCTGTAAGCATGTTCGGAGAGATTTCTCCTGTGTATGCACCTTTTTCTTCAAAGTACATATTCTCTGCTCCAACCTGGATGTTGCTTCCTTTTGCAGCTTCTACAACCGGAATGATATCGATTGCCGGTACGCAGAATACCACGTCAGCCTCTTCTGTTACAACCAGAGATTTGAGTGTATTCACAAGCTCTACTGCCTCTGAAGGTGTCATATTCATTTTCCAGTTACCAGCGATAATTTTCTTTCTTGCCATTGCAATAATCTCCCTTATTTTATCTTAATTACAGACGCTGCTTATTTATCGTTAGCAGCTGCTACACCTGGCAGTTCCTTACCTTCAAGGAATTCAAGGGAAGCTCCGCCACCCGTAGAGATGTGAGTCATCTTGTCGCCGTATCCGAGCTGGTTAACTGCTGCTGCCGAATCACCACCACCGATGATTGTTACTGCATCTGTCTCAGCAAGTGCTTTTGCGACTTCTTCTGTTCCTTTTGCAAAGTTCGGCATCTCGAATGCACCCATAGGTCCGTTCCATACAACTGTCTTTGCATCTTTTACAGCGTCAGCATAGATCTTGATTGTCTCTGGTCCGATGTCAAGTCCTTCCCATCCTTCCGGAATTTCGCCAGCTTTTAACAACTTTTGATATTTGCATCATTTGAAAAACTCATCTGCAATTACGTTGTCTACCGGAAGAAGGAGTTTTACGCCTTTGTCTTTAGCTTTCTGAATCATGTTCAGTGCATATTCACAGTAATCTTCTTCAAGAAGAGATTTTCCAACGGTTCCGCCCTGTGCTTTGCTGAATGTATAAGACATACCTCCACCAATGATCAGAGTGTCTACTTTATCGATCAGGTTTTCGATTACAGAAATCTTGCTTGAAACTTTAGCTCCACCAAGGATTGCAACGAACGGTCTTTCCGGATTGTTTACTGCATTTCCAAGGAAATCGATTTCTTTCTGCATAAGATATCCTACAACTGCTGTATCAACATATTTGGTAACACCAACGTTAGAGCAGTGTGCACGATGAGCTGTTCCGAATGCATCGTTTACGAATACATCACAAAGAGAAGCGAGTTCCTTAGAGAATTCATCTCCGTTCTTTGTTTCTTCTGCTCTGTAACGTGTATTTTCAAGAAGGATTACCTCTCCATCTTTCATAGCTTCAACTGCTGCTTTTGCATTTGGTCCTACTACTTCAGGATCTGCTGCGAATTTTACTTCCTGTCCGAGAAGTTCTGAAAGTCTTACTGCAACCGGTGCAAGAGAAAGCTCCGGTTTCGGTTCTCCCTTCGGTTTACCAAGATGTGAGCAGAGGATTACTTTTCCTCCGTCAGCGATCAGTTTCTTGATTGTAGGAAGTGCTGCAACAAGACGGTTCTCGTCTGTGATCTTTCCATCGATCAGCGGTACGTTAAAATCGCATCTTACAAGAACCTTTTTCCCTTTTACATTGATATCATCTACAGATTTTTTGTTAAGCATAATCCTGCCTCCTGTTTACATTTCGTTTAAATGGAATGTGCCGGGCACATTTCCGTGCTGAGCGCAGTTGCTTGCGACAATCTGCGTTTTCACACGAATACACATCTTGGGCACATAGTGCCTTTTATTTAGCAGGAAGCTCCATCAGAATTTCCTGTTAAATAAAAGAGCCCGGTCCATGTAGACCGGACCCTTGCTTGAGTCTAACTCTGGAATATTCCAGTAAGAATCAATTCAGCCTGTCCAAACAAACGTTACGGATTAAAGTAATGTTCCGAAGTGTTTGATTGTTCTTACCATCTGGCTTGTGTAAGAGTTCTCATTGTCATACCAAGAAACAACCTGTACTTCTGTGTTCCGTTGTCAAGCGGAAGTACCATTGTCTGAGTAGCATCGAACAGAGAACCAAATCTCATTCCTACGATATCGCTAGATACGATTTCATCTTCGTTGTATCCGAAGGATTCGTTAGAAGCTGCTTTCATAGCTGCGTTGATCTGTTCTACAGTAACTTCACCTTCAACTACTGCTGTAAGGATTGTTGTAGATCCTGTAGGTGTTGGTACACGCTGTGCAGATCCGATAAGTTTTCCGTTAAGTTCCGGAATAACAAGTCCGATTGCTTTAGCTGCTCCTGTGCTGTTAGGAACGATGTTTACTGCTGCTGCACGAGATCTTCTCAGATCACCTTTTCTCTGTGGTCCGTCAAGAGTCATCTGATCACCTGTGTAAGCATGGATTGTGCACATGATACCAGATTTGATCGGTACAAGATCATTAAGAGCCTTAGCCATTGGTGCAAGACAGTTTGTTGTACAAGAAGCTGCAGAAATGATTGCGTCATCTTTTGTAAGCTGTGTATGGTTTACATTGTAAACGATTGTAGGAAGGTCATTTCCTGCCGGTGCAGAAATGATAACGTGTTTAGCACCTGCATCGATATGTGCCTGAGCTTTTTCTTTAGATGTGTAGAATCCTGTACACTCAAGAACTACGTCTACACCGATTTCTCCCCATGGTAATTCAGCTGCGTTAGCTTTAGCGTAGATTTTGATTTCTTTTCCGTCTACTGTGATGGAGTCTTCTCCAGCAGATACTTTATCAGCTAATTCATATTTTCCCTGTGTTGAATCATATTTTAATAAGTGAGCCAGCATCTTAGGAGATGTAAGGTCGTTGATTGCTACGATCTCAAATCCCTCTGCTCCAAACATCTGTCTGAATGCAAGACGTCCAATACGTCCAAATCCATTGATTGCTACTTTTACTGCCATGATTTAGTCCTCCTAAAGATAAATTGTATTACTGTATATAACAGTTACATTTTTCTTGATAAATCTTATCATTGTTTAAGATTTATCAACTGTAATTTATTGTACTAAATTCAGAACAAAAATTCAATCCCCTTTTTTCACTTTATTTTTCTGAAAACCGGGGCCCTTTTATGAATTCTGCATAATATTTAAAGCCACATGCTTCGAGAATATTGTCAACTATGTTAAAATCATACCCTACATGCTCTGGTTTATGTGCATCTGCGCCGACGGTGATGATCTCTCCCCCCAGCTTTTTGTATCTTTTTCAACACATCCGGATGCGGGTGTGCAAAAGGAAGGCCATACTTCAGTCCTGCTGTATTGACTTCCAGTCCTTTTCCGTGTTCAATAAGATACCGCAGGATTTCATCTATTTCATCCGTCAAATCTGCCGTAAGAAATATTCCTGTTCCCGATGTTTTCCATAACGTACCACATAATCCAGATGTCCGAGCACATCAAAATCCGCTACAGCCCTGATATCGGCTATTGTCTCCCGAAGTGCCATCCGGTAGGCCTCTTCATCCGAAATCCCCTCAAAGAACTCAGGATAATAAGGATCCTTCCCACCAACCACATGCATGGATCCGATCACAAAATCATACGGATTTGCCACGGTAAATGCTTTTGCTTTCTTCGCAAGGTGTGGCTGAAGTCCAAACTCCACACCGATCCGGATATCCAGCTTCTCTTTATACTTTTCCTTCAGTGCTCCAAGCTCTTTAAAATAGGTTTCCGGATCAAACACAAATTCAATATCATCACAAAAATAATCAATATCTTCATGATCCGTAAAACAGATTGCTTCCAGTCCTTTATCGATTGCTGCAAGAACCATATCTTCCGGTTTTGCCTCTGAATCTCCGGAAAAAAAATGTGTGCATATGGCAGTCCGCTCTCATATTTTGCCCTCCTTGTCATTCTTCATGTGTAAATCCACCCGGCTTTCCCGCAAATCATTTGTTGGATTGCAGTACGGTCCCAATATACCAAAAAAACAGAACAATTCTGAGCTATCCCAGAATTGTTCCGCCTCCAAGTACATAATCTCCATCATACAGTACCAGTGCCTGCCCCGGTGTAACCGCTCTCTGCGGTGTCTCAAAGATGCACTCTATCTCATCTTCTCCCGTTTGCGGACTGTGCACCAGTCCCCTTTATGGTTGTATCTGATTTTAGCAAATACGCGCATCTCACCTTCCAGATCCTCTACTGTCATAAAGTTCAGCTTATTTGCACGGACCCGCGTCGTCATCAGATCTTCATTCGTCCCTATCACAACTTCATTCGTATCCGGACGGATCTCAAGCACGAATGCCTGATACCCAAGAGAAAGTCCAAGTCCTTTTCTCTGTCCGATCGTATAGTGGATGATTCCTTTATGCCGTCCCAGGATCTTTCCGTCCGGTGTTACAAAATTACCTTCCGGAATTTTCTGGTTACTTTCTTCTTCAATAAAAGATGCATAATCGTCATCGGATACAAAAACAGATATCCTGACTGTCCGGTTTGTTCGCAATCAGCAATCCGATCTCTTTTGCGATCTCGCGGATCTGGTCTTTTTCGTATTCACCGACAGGCATCAGCGTTCTTCTCAGCTGATCCTGGGTAAGATTATAAAGCGCATAGGTCTGGTCTTTTGACCAGGTTGCCGAATGCCGGATCGCATAGCGTCCGTTCGGCAACTGTTCTACTCTCGCATAGTGACCTGTTGCAATATAGTCTGCTCCGATCTCCATGCTCCGTGTAAGAAGAGATTCCCATTTTACATAACGGTTACACGCAATGCACGGATTTGGTGTCCGGCCATGCAAATATTCATCCACAAAATAATCGATTACCTTCTCCTGAAAATCCTTCTTGAAATTCATCACATAATACGGAATGCCGATCTGTGCCGCAACTTTTCTGGCATCATCTACCGCGCTGAGTCCACAGCATCCGCCGTTTTCTTCCTGTATTTTCGATTCTTCGTCCTGCCAGATCTGCATCGTCACACCGATCACATCATATCCCTGTTCTTTCAGAAGATATGCCGCTACCGATGAGTCGACACCACCTGACATTCCGACTACCACTTTCTTTTTTGCCATTCTCTTTTCTCCTGCAGAAAATTCTAATACTCTTCCTCTTCTGCTTCTTCACCTTCACTGATATCGTTCTTCGGCTTCTGGAGTCCTTCGATCTTGATCCCGTGCTTCTCTGCATAATCCCACAACGCTGCATGGATTGCCTCCTCTGCCAGTAAAGAACAGTGTACCTTAACCGGCGGCAGTCCGTCAAGTGCTTCCATAACGGCTTTGTTTGTTACCTGCATTGCTTCTGAAATATGTTTTCCCTTTACAAGTTCTGTCGCCATACTGCTTGTTGCAACAGCCGCGCCACATCCGAATGTCTTAAATTTTACATCATTAATAATTCCGTTATCATCAATATCAAGGTAGATTCTCATGATATCACCACATTTGGCGTTACCAACAGTACCCACTCCGCTTGCGTTCTCGATTTCTCCCATATTACGTGGATGCTGAAAATGATCCATTACTTTCTCTGTATACATTGTAAATTCCTCCTAAAGCTGTATTTTCTATCGTATTATTTATTCTGTTTTTTTGCAAAATCTTCATAAAGCGGTGACATTCCGCGCAAATCGCTTACGATTGTCTTAAGCTGATCTACTACATAATCAATGTCTTCTTTTGTGATCTCTTCATTCAAAGTCAGGCGCAAAGATCCATGCGCAATCTCGTGCGGCAGTCCGATCGCGAGAAGTACATGGGATGGATCAAGAGATCCGGATGTACATGCAGATCCACTGGATCCACAAATTCCTGCCATATCAAGACGGATCAGCATAGATTCGCCCTCAATGAAACGGAAGCAGAAGTTTGCGTTATTTGGCAGACGGTCTGTCGGATGTCCGTTCAGCTTGGTGTACGGGATTTCTTCCATCACACGTTTGATCAGATAATCTCTCATCTCGCGCTCTTTTGCTGTACGTTCTTCCATCGTAGCGATAGCACGTTTTGTTGCTGTACCGATTCCAACAATACCCGGAACATTTTCTGTACCTGCACGACGTTTTCTTTCCTGTGCCCCACCATGAACAAAGGAACGGATCTTCACGCCTTTTCTGATATAGAGGAATCCGATTCCTTTTGGTCCGTTCAGCTTGTGTCCGCTGGCACTTAACATATCAATATGACATTCATCTACATTGATCGGGACCTGTCCGAAAGCCTGTACGGCGTCTGTGTGGAACAGGATACCATGTTTGTGGGCGATCTCACCGATTTCTTTGATCGGTTCAATTGTTCCGATCTCGTTGTTTGCATACATTACAGAGATCAGGATGGTATCCGGGCGGATTGCTGCTTCCACATCTGCCGGATTTACTTTTCCGTATTCATCCACATCAAGATAAGTCACTTCAAACCCACGCTCTTCCAAATAAGCTGCTGTATGCAGGATCGCATGATGTTCGATCTTGGTTGTGATAATATGTTTTCCTTTATTCTGATAAGCCTCAGCGGTTGCTTTGAGTGCCCAGTTGTCAGACTCTGATCCGCCGGCTGTAAAATAAATTTCGTTGCTCTTTGCACCGAGTGCGTTTGCGATTCTTTCTCTCTGTTCTGCCACAACATCTTTGTTATGGGATGCGAAGCTGTAGATCGCAGAAGGATTGCCATACTGCTCTGTAAAATATGGCAGCATTGCTTCCAGAACTTCTGGTGCAGTTTTTGTTGTTGCTGCGTTATCCAAATAAATTAATTTACTCATCTTTTTGTCCTTCTTTCTTTACTTCTTTATTCATTTCCACAAGGGTATTTATCATAATACTGTCTACCGTCTGTGCCATGCTTTCATTGACTTTCTTCCAGACATATTTCGTGATACAGCTTCCCTGGATCTCGCAGCTGTCTTCCGAATGAAGTGCTGCACAAGTCGCAGGTTCCAGGTCTCCTTCAAGTGCTCTGAGTACATCACCAACAGAAACTTCCGCCGCATCCTTTGCCAGCCGATATCCTCCTCCCGCTCCACGGATACTCTTGACGAGACCTGCTTTTTTCAGCTTCGCCATGAGCTGTTCCAGATATCGTTCCGATATCTCCTGCCTGGCTGATATACTGCTGATGGAAACCGGTTCTTCTGCGCCATAACACGCAAGATCGATAAAGGCGCGCAAACCATAACGACCCTTCGTTGAGATCTTCAATCCATCACCTTCTCTTTATTTTTATATCCCACTGTTTTACTAGGATTTCTTGCAAATTGAGGATATCACCTCTGTTATGTTCTGTCAAGGCTCTTTCTTGCATATATTTTAAAACAAAAATGCCTTTGGAGCTGCTATGTCACAAAAACATTTTCTCCTGAAAGGAACTTTTATCCTTACTGTAGTCGGCATTCTCACCCGTGTAATGGGATTTTTTTACCGTATTTTTCTCAGCAGATCTTTCCCTGCAGAAGAAATCGGTCTGTATCAGCTGATTTTCCCTGTCTACACACTTGCTTATGCTGCAACTTCAGCAGGGATCGAGACGGCTCTGGCGCGCCTGGTTGCCGCCTCTTCTGCAAAAAAGCAGTACTGCAAAAGCATTATTCTTACCTGAAAGCAGCACTGCTTTGTTCTCTTTTTCTTTCCATCTGCTGTCTTTTTCTGTTGCAGAAAAATGCTGTTTTCCTCACCACAGTCATACTTGGTGATCCCCGATGCGCCTCTCTCATCTTCTTGATAGCATATGCACTTCCATTTGCAGCTTTGCACAGTTGCAGCTGTGGTTACTTTCTGGGGCTCAAGCAGATCCGGCTTCCTGCCCTCTCCCAATTATTTGAACAGCTGGTCCGGATCTTTTTTGTTATCCTCCTCTATACAGCCGATGCTCATACCGCTTTTACACCATCTGTCGCAATTGCTGTCCTCGGAATTGTCGGTGGTGAAATTGCAGCCGCTTTTCTTTGCATCCATAAGCTCAGAACTGCCGGGCAACCTTTCTCCCCACACCGGGAGCCGGCTCTTTCTGCTGTTCCTCCCCTGCTTTTTTCTGCCCTTCCACTGACCGCAAGCAGAGTCCTTCTGAATCTTTTTCAGAGTCTGGAAGCAATTTCTATTCCTCTTGCCCTGCAAAAGTATGGAATGAGTATCTCCGCTTCTCTTAGCACCTACGGAATTCTGACCGGAATTGCCCTTCCCTGCATTTTATTTCCATCTGCTCTCACCAATTCCATCTCCACAATGCTCCTCCCCGAAGTTGCCAGTATGCCGGATGCTCAGAAAAAGCATGCTCTTCCGCAGCTTTTACGGAAAGTTATTTTTTTCGCCTGTTTCTGGTTTTGCCTGCCTGCTATTTTTCTTTACGCATCCGGCTTTATCAGCAGACGGATCTTTCATACACCAGAAGCCGGAAATTATATCTTAACACTAGCATTTATCTGTCCTTTTCTCTATAGTAACACCGCACTGATCAGTGTGTTAAATGGTCTGGATCTTGCCGGAAAAACTTTTCTGATCAATCTGTTTACCCTGGCAGTACGAATCTGTGGTGTTCTGTTTCTGATTCCGCAGTTCGGGATTCTTGGCTATCTGTGGGCACTGCTTGCAAGCCAAGCTTCTTACATTTGGCTGCTGCATGTTTCTCCTGATAAAACAAGGGCGATAAAAAACGGCAGAAAGTCCTCTTTACCGAATTGTTCAGTAAGAGGGCTTTCTGCCATTTTCTATCACCTGACGCTAAAATGTGGCTGAACACATTCCTGCTATGTAAGAACCTTCACAAACCAGCGGACAATCCCAGGGTTTAAATACACCTCAGACAAAATTCCCGCCACGATCATCATAACAGTAAATCCTGTTTTTGTTCCATTCCATTCACTTTGCGGATAACGATAATAATACCGGATCAATAGAAGATATGCCGGTACATAAAAAATATATTGCGGGAAAATACCGGCAATACACAGCAGCATTCCGCAAAGTCCCATCCTTAAAACTGCCGCCACAGACAGTATCCCGGCTGCAAAGCCTGTCCAAAGGAGGATTCCGGCTGCTGTCAGTCTGCGAAATCCCAGATTTCCCACACAGACCGCTAACGCCAGAGGCATAACTCTCCATCTGAGCAGGTACCACAGGTAATCTTCATTTATGATTTTTACCTGTGTATACTGATTTAGAAAATATTCATGGAAAATTCCAGTCATCGTAACATAATTTTTCGCAATAAAATTAGCATATAAGATCCCCGTTCCAAAACCGATCAGATATAGCATGGGCAGCTGATATTTCTTCCGATAAAATTCCACATTCTGGCCTCCAATAATTTCACATAGTTCATTATATGACCGGAGTTGTCAATTATGCGTTCACTTTATCTGTTATACTTTGCATCATAGGCAAGGATAGCAGCTACAGTCTTGGAATCTTCAATCTTTCCTTCAAAGATCATCTGCTTCAATTCTTCAACCGTATGTGCTTCTACATTCACAAATTCATTCTCATCCAGATGCTGATGGGTACGGATCAGGTTTCGTGCCACATAAACTTCGATTTTTTACGTTGCAAAGTGCTACAGTTGTTCGAAGCGTGATCAGCCATTCCAGATCATCACTGTGATATCCGGTCTCTTCTTCCAATTCTCTTGCCGAACAGTCTCGTCCCGGTTCATCTGCTTGGTCCAGCCCTCCTGCCGGAAGCTCCAGTGTAAAGCGGTCCAGTGCATTCCGGTACTGTCTTACCATCAGGAGTCTGCCGTCATCCATCACAGGAATCACAGCAGCAGCCCCTTTGTGGTGGATATAGTCCCACACCTCATGATTTCCATTGGAAAACTCCATATAATCTTTGTATACATCAACAATTGTTCCCTGATATACCCTTTCTCTTTTTACACGTTTGATTTCTTTTTCATCCGTTTTCCTCTTCCTTTTCACACAACTATGAGAAATCACGCTCCGTGAGTTTCTCAAGTTATCGCGGCAGTCGCCAAGTCTCGTGCAAGCGCGGACTTTGGCTCGTTGCTCGCGTAAATTAAATACAGCCATCCAAAAGACCGAATCTTTTGGACGGCTGTCGTTTTCTGATTATCGTGTTATTTAGCATAATCTGTAACACGGGATTCCCGGATTACATTTACTTTAATCTGACCTGGATATTCCAATTCATATTCAATCTGTTTTGAAATATCTCTTGCCAGCAATACCATATCATCATCAGATACTTGTTCTGGAACTACCATTACGCGAATCTCTCTACCCGCCTGAATAGCAAATGACTTCTCAACCCCTTTAAACTGGTTGGTAATATCTTCTAACTGTTTTAATCTGTTTGTGTATGTCTCCAAGGGTTTCTCTTCTTGCACCTGGTCTTGCAGCCGAAATCGCATCTGCTGCCTGAACAACGCCTGCAATCAGAGACTGTGGTTCTACATCACCATGATGTGCTTCTACCGCGTTGATAATAAGCGGCGACTCTTTGTATTTTCTACAAAGGTCTACACCAATCTGAACATGTGAACCTTCTACATCGTGATCAATCGATTTACCGATGTCATGTAAAAGACCTGCACGCTTTGCGATACGGACATCCAGCCCGATCTCGCCCGCAAGCAATCCGGATAGCTGAGCAACCTCGATTGAATGCTTCAGTGCATTCTGACCGTAGCTCGTTCTGAACTTCATACGTCCAAGAAGACGAATCAGTTCTGGATGGATGCCGTGTACACCAACTTCAAGTGCTGCTGCCTCTCCTTCTTCGCGCATCATAGTCTCTACTTCTTTCTGCGCTTTTTCAACCATCTCTTCGATTCTTGCAGGATGGATTCGTCCATCTACGATCAAACGCTCCAGTGCAATTCTTGCCACTTCTCTTCGGATTGGATCAAATCCGGAAAGAACAACTGCCTCCGGAGTATCATCAATAATAAGCTCTACTCCTGTCAGTGTCTCAAGAGTACGAATATTCCGTCCCTCTCGTCCGATAATTCTACCCTTCATCTCGTCACTTGGAAGCTGAACTACCGAGATCGTAGTTTCAGCCACATGATCTGCCGCACATCTCTGGATTGCGGTGACAACATACTCTTTCGCCTTCTTGTCAGCCTCTTCCTTTGCACGTGTTTCAAGCTCTTTCACCATCTTGGCAGTGTCATGTTTCACATCTTCTTCAACAGTTTTTTAATAGATAATCCTTTGCCTGTTCGGAGGTAAGTCCTGAGATTCTTTCTAGTTCCTGTACTCTTTTCTGGCTGAGTTCTTCAACTTCAGCCTCCCGCTGCTTCATCGCTGTCTCTTTTGCAGTAAATGCAGTCTCTCTCTGCTCAATTGCCGCAGATCTCTTATCCAGAGATTCTTCTTTTGAAAGTACACGCTTTTCATAACGCTGAAGTTCAGCTCTGCGTTCCTTAGTCTCTTTTTCCAAGTTCATTCTTTGTCTTGATGGACTCTTCCTTTACTTCCAAAAATGTGCTTCCTTCTTCTTTGTCTCTGCTGTCTTCAAAGCATCATCAATAATTTCTCTTGCTTTTACATCAGCGTTCCCAATTTTAGAATTTGCATCGTTCTTCAACTTGGAAACAGTAACAAAATAAGTAACCGGCATTACTACTATAAGCGTAACAACTACAGCAATAATTATAGGTATCAGCACAGGAGCACCTCCTTATTTAGTTTTTCATTGTACAAATACAACACTTAAATTCTATACTGTTTTTCACAAATATGTCAAGCATTCCAATCGCAAACTTGTATTACTTGACGGATATCTTCGTAACGAAATCCTTTCCGCACCAAATATCCATATATTTTTCTGCTTTTTCTTTCGGATCTGTACAGGCAAGTCCCAGTGTTTTTTGCGAAGAAGCTCCCGGATTGCTTCCTGATCTGAATGCTCTTCATACATCTCTTCCATGATCTCTTCTGCCCGGTTCATATCCTACGCCCTTCTGTCTCAGAAGGGCATAAATCTCCCGTCTGCTCTTTTTATCTTTCCTGCTGTCTATAAAGTTCCGAATGTAGGCGTCATCATTGATATATCCAAATGATTTCACATAGGCAATCGCCGCTTCGGTGATCTCCGATGGATAGCCGCCCAGCTTTAATTTATCTCTGAGCTGGGATTCAGTTCTTGCCATGTCATTCAGCAGGTGCATCGCACGAAGCTTTGCCCGCTTCAAAAGGACTTCTTTGATCTTTGCATAAGTATCCTCTGTCAATTCACACTCTTCTTTCAGGTGAAAACGGGACAGTTCGCCTTTGTAAACCACAAAGGCGAACTGCTCATCAACAGATACCCGATACTTTGTCTTTGTAACTGGCTCGATTCGGGTAATTCTCATCATATGTTTTATTCTTCCTCATCCATCACTTCTTCAGCATCTGCCGGAGCAGCCTGTGCCGGTTCTTCTGCTTCCTGCCCTTCTGCACCGATTCCGTAATGCGCACGGACTTTTTCTTCAATCTCTTCCATAATCTCCGGATGTGTTGTCAGATAAGACTTTGCATTCTCACGTCCCTGACCGATCTTTTCTCCGTTGTATGCATACCATGCACCACTCTTATTGACCAGATCAATCTTCGTCGCAAGATCCAGGATATCTCCTTCTCTTGAAATTCCTTTTCCGAACATAATATCAAATTCTGCCTCTTTAAACGGAGGTGCAATCTTATTCTTCACGATCTTCACGCGGACATGGTTACCAACCATCTCTCCGCCCTGCTTCAGAGTCTCAGTTCTGCGGACATCCATACGGACAGATGAATAGAACTTCAGTGCCCGTCCACCCGTTGTTGTCTCCGGATTACCGAACATAACGCCAACCTTCTCACGCAGCTGGTTGATAAAGATTACAACACAGTTTGATTTACTGATAACCGGTGTCAGCTTTCTGAGTGCCTGTGACATCAGTCTTGCCTGCAGACCTACATGTGTATCACCCATATCCCCCTCAATCTCCTGCTTCGGAACAAGTGCTGCAACAGAATCGACTACGATAATGTCAATCGCACCGGAACGTACCATTGTCTCAGTGATCTCCAATGCCTGATCTCCGCTGTCTGGCTGTGAAATGTAAAGTTCATCAATATCTACACCGATATTCTTCGCATATACCGGATCCAGTGCATGCTCTGCATCGATAAATCCCGCAATGCCGCCTCTTTTCTGTACTTCTGCGATCATATGTAATGCAACTGTCGTCTTACCACTTGATTCAGGTCCATAAATTTCAATAATACGTCCTTTCGGAACGCCGCCAACACCAAGTGCCAGATCCAGACTCAAAGAACCGGTCGGAACCGTCTCAACATGCACCTGTGCCGCCGGATCACCCAGCTTCATAACTGCTCCCTTACCAAAATCTTTCTCAAGCTTTGCAATTGCTGCGTCTAATGCTTTCTTTTTATTCTCATCATTCATTGTATTATTCGCCATCATTAATCTCCTTATCCCAGATTCTTCGCCCACGCTCTCCATCGAACGAATGTTTGTTCTGGTTCTATATTAGTACATATGTTCTGGTTTGTCAACTACATTTTTAAATCAGATCCACACGTCTCACCTTCCCCGGAGAAGAAACCGAACCCCTCCCGAAAACCTTTCTCGCCCAGATTCCTCAAAGCTTCTGACTCCCCCATCATACCACATCTCCCCCTTCCCCCACAACCAGAACACTTCTTCTCTTTCCCCCTCCCCTTCCTGAACCGCTCATAATTTCCTTCCCTCTTTGCGCAGGATACTCCCCTTCCTCCTCGCATCACAGCTTAACT
>ENA-OQDC01000565-OQDC01000565.1-human-gut-metagenome-genome-assembly--contig:-NODE-565-length-25004-cov-6.637416_pt1 | contig 25004 bp, 19 predicted proteins | sample MGYA00242770_ERZ504601 | MGnify/ENA primary metagenome ERZ504601 (study PRJEB26092, sample SAMD00036305) | human gut metagenome | host: Homo sapiens | study: EMG produced TPA metagenomics assembly of...
GCTATTCTAGTTAAAAATTTTTGCCATTCTCCTGCGCTAAATTTTTCATTTATAATATTTTGGTCCTATCTCTGTAGAATTAGCTGCTGCTATTACCACTTTCTTCTAGGTCCAAATTTTCTTTCTCTAATTCACGTTCATATTGGCAAACATTCAAATTTATCTGGATTTTTTTATCTCAATTTTGACAATTCCACTACTGTCTACCACTTTTTTATCATTCTAGCTACAGAAGGTCGAGAAATTTTGCAAGGTTTTCTGAAATTTCTTGTTGACTCATATTATCTTCATAATATAGACTACAACATTTGTAAATTAATCTAATATCATCAATTATCTTCTTCATAATAGCACCTATAAATAAATAGAATATTTTGTATAAACTGATGTTTCTTAATTTATTAACTGACTTTATAATACACTTAATAATTATTTTTGCAATACTATTAGACTAGAACAAATGTAAAAGTAATTGATGATAGATTTAAATGTTCTGATTTAGAACATTTTATCATATTATTTTGCAGACATTCTTGCAAAAATCTTTTCTGTTACAAAACCTCTAATAAAAATAACTATTACACCCACGATAAAATATCTTACTGCCAAATCTCCAAGTGGCAAGCCTAATGTTGTAATACCTGATGCAATTCCCATATATACAAACAATTCTCCGCCATTTGCATGTGGGAATAATCCTGTTACTGGATGAACAAAACTTACAGCTGCATCATAGAAAGCAGGTTTATATTTTTCCTCAACGAAGCGACCAAAAGTGTAACACATTGGATTAGCTAAAAATATAACTGCGAGTACTGGAACAATAGTATATCTTGTAATCGTATATTTTGTTGCCTTCTGTGCTACACTATATACTCGTTCCTCACCGATCAGTTTTATCAATGCACTTACTGCAGTCATCAATACTACTACAAGTGGAATAATACCCGTTACCCATCCCATAAAGGTTGTAGCACCTGCTTTAAATAACTCAATAAAACCGTTCGCTAAAAATGCTATAAAATCCATAAAAAACTCCCCTCTACATAAATTTATATTTTATTTTTTATAACAAATAGTATAAGAAAAAATCTTATACTATTTATTAAAATTCCTATTTTATCCTTTTTCTTTAACAGCTTTTTCTATTGCATCTAACATTTCTTTCACCATGGCTTCAGGGTCTTTTGCACAAACTATACCGCTTGTACAACCTGTTCCATCAGCTCCACTTATAATTGTTTCATAAACATCTTTTCCTGTACTAATACCAGCTGCTTGCATAACTAATATATCAGCATCAATACTGCGAATAGCATTATTTGTGGCTTCAATATAAGATTTATCACTTACCGTACCTGTACCGATTAATTCAGTTGGTTCACATAATAAAATATCTGGTTTTAATGTTGCAATAGCTTGGGCTTCTTTTACCGAATCAGCACATACTACTGTATACATATCATTTTCTTTAGCTCTATTAATAACTTTTACCAATTCTTCTAATTTCAAAGAATGCTCTGCATGATTTAAAAACACAGCTTTTACGCCAGCTTCTGCCAAAGCTTCTGGTACAACATAACCCATACCTCTGCCAGCTTTTAAACTATCCATATGTTGTGCTGTAACTATCAAATTAGTTGTATTTTCAGCAATCATTCTCAAATCTACAAAAGGTGCTGTAAAAAATACATCAAAATCTTTTTCCTTAGCTATAGCATCTGCTGCCAATGCCAATTTTAAAAGCTTTTTCCCATATAAATATGATTTAGGATTTACCATAAAAAACGGTGTTTTTATTTTTCTCAAAATAATCTCCTCCATATTTTTAGTTTGTATTAAATATTTTGTGTACTAAATACTTTATAATATCTGCGTAAAATATCTTTTATACCATCTTTTAATAGTGTTTTAACAGCAAAATAGTCTTTAGCTTCATTTTCTTGTAAATTTTTATATGCATTTAAAATAAAATCCGTATAAATATTTATCTTCGCTATACCTTCTTTAGCACAACGAGATAAATTTTCATCACCTGATGAAGAACCTCCATGTAACACTAATGGAACATCTAAAGCTTCTGATAATTCTTTTAAACGTTCAAAATTAATTACAGGTGTTCCTTTATAACTTCCATGTGCTGTACCGATAGATACTGCCAAAGAATCTAAATTTGTTTCTTGTGTCAATTTTATTGCTTCTTCTACAGAAGTATATACTGACTTAGCTTCACTTAATGCATCTACACTTACACCTGTACCAACATGCCCAATTTCTGCTTCCACACAAACATCATGTGCATGTGCATAATCTACTACCTCTTTTGTAATTCTAATATTTTCATCTAAAGTTTCATTTGAAGCATCAATCATTACAGATGTAAAACCTAAATCAATAGCTCTTTTTATAAAATCAAAATCTTCACCATGGTCTAAATGCAATACTACAGGAACTTTTGCTTTATTAGCATAATATTTTCCTATATTAGCTGCTTCTTCTAGACTTTGATATTTACTATGCACCTGAGCAAAAGATAAAATCAATGGTAAATTCATTTCTTCTGCTACTTCTATATGAGCTTTTGCTGAAATTTCATCTACAAAATTAGCAGAAGGTATAGCAAAATGTTTTTGCTTTGCAGTAAGTAATAATTCTTTTGAAGACACTAACATATAAAAACCTCCTATTATTCGCCCATAATAATAATTTTACATTTTCTTGTACGCGAACGAGTTCTATCAAAATCTACAAAATAAACGTATCCTGTTGTACCTACACCTAAAGCACCATTATCAACTTCAAAAGTTTCACTTGAACCAATTAAAGTAGCTTTTAAATGCGCTTCACAATTTAATAATGCTGTTCTATCACCATTAGGTAAATAATCTTCTGCATTTGGCCAAGAAGCAACTGCTTCATAATGTTTTTCACCTGGATAATTATATTGACCTTCAGCTATGTTATCAGGAATGAGTTTTTGCAAGATATTATTTAAATCAGCTTGTAAAAATTCATCGCCATTTTCTGTATAATCATGCACAAATTCTTCAAAAAAATACAGCACATGTTGTATGTGGGGAAATAACTATACATATGCCATTTTTAATCTTACTGTTAAGTATTGCTGTTTTTACTTGTGGTGTAATATCAAAAAAAGTCGGTGTTTTTCCATGAGATGTCAATTGTATCGTCTCTTTGTAAACGGTCATAATATCCCCTCCAAAATATTAAAAATTTAAAATTAACTGAAATTTACTTCAATTAAATCTTATCATTTATATAACATTTAATCAATATTTATGCATTAGAACATTTGATAAAGATACTCATCTTGCTATTCCAATTTTTATATTTGTAAAAAATCTTCTATTTATACAACTAAAAAAAGAAAAGCAAGATACAATAAAGTATCTTGCTTTTTATTAATCTTATTCAGTAACTGTAGTTTCTTCTTGTGCTTCATGTTCAGCAGCATCTAAATCTACTACATTGATATTTCTATATCTACTCATACCAGTACCAGCAGGAATTAATTTACCGATAATAACATTTTCCTTAAGACCGATAAGTGGATCAACCTTACCTTTGATAGCTGCATCAGTAAGAACACGAGTAGTTTCTTGGAATGATGCTGCAGATAAGAAGGAATCTGTTGCCAAGGAAGCTTTTGTAATACCTAAGAGGATTGGACGAGCAACGGCTGGAATACCGCCTTCTTCAATAGCTTTAGCATTTGCAGATTCAAAGCTATTAATATCAATATACTCACCAGGGAGGAAATCAGTGTCACCAGAATCTTCAATTTTAACTTTATGAAGCATCTGACGAACCATAACTTCGATATGTTTATCGTTGATACCAACACCCTGAGATTTATATACTTTTTGTACTTCGTATACGAGGTAACGCTGAGTTTCACGTAAACCACAAATACGTAAGATATCATGTGGATTAATAGAACCTTCAGTGATTTTATCACCAGGTTTAATTCTTGCACCATTTTTAACAATGAGACGAGAACCATAAGGAATTAAATATTCTCTAGATTCGCCTTCATCTGGTGTAATAGTAACTATGCGCATTTCTTTATCTTCGGAAATGAGAACAGTACCTTCGATTTCAGCAATGATAGCATGATGTTTTGGTTTTCTTGCTTCGAATAATTCTTCAACACGTGGAAGACCCTGTGTGATATCTTCGTCACTGGCAACCCCACCAGAGTGGAATGTACGCATTGTAAGCTGTGTACCAGGTTCACCGATAGATTGAGCAGCGATGATACCAACTGCTTCACCAACTTCAACCTGATTAGCTGTAGCAAGGTCTTGACCATAACATTTAATACATACACCAAGCTGAGATTTACATGTGAGTACGCTACGAATAGAAACTTTTTCACGTACTTTACAAATTGCTTTAGCAAGAGCTGGTGTAACAGTTTCGTTAAGGGAAGCGATTTTTTCACCAGTAGCAGGATCAATAATATCTTCTGCTAATACACGTCCTACGATACGATCTTCAAGAGATTCGATAATACCGTTACCTTCTTTAATAGCTTCAACTTCGATACCACGAATGTTGTTATTGCGAACTTTAACTTCTTTCGCATCGCTATTTAATACAGCTTCGATATATTCTTCTGTAAGTGGTGTATTTGCAGGAATGATTTCTGCGCCTGTGCTATCATAAACAGCATCAGTTGTATTTTTACCAAGCATTTCATGCATCATAGCATGTTTAATGGATTTACGTACATTTTCTTCAGGAGCACCAAGAGCTATTGTTTCAGTGGACATGGAGTTGAGTCCTTCATAAATAGCGGAACCTTTGAGTACGATTTCGCTAACATTATGTTCACCAATAGTATTAAGAGCTTCTTCATCAAGTGTAGTATCTGCAGCATAAAGAACTTCGCCTGTTTTTGGACTAACGATATCATTTGCAAGCACACGGCCTTTTAAGCTATCGCCAAGTTCTTTGATTGCAGCGCTAGAAGATGCAGCGAGTTTTGCACGTTCACGTACGAGGTTAATACCTACAACGTCACAGTCATCTTCACGAACGATAACGTCTTGAGCAACGTCAACAAGACGACGAGTGAGGTAACCAGAGTCAGCTGTTCTAAGTGCTGTATCGGCAAGACCTTTACGAGCACCATGAGAAGAAATAAAGTAATCAGACACTGTTAAGCCTTCACGGAAGTTTGCTTTGATTGGTAAGTCGATGATTTTACCAGATGGATCAGCCATAAGACCACGCATACCAGCGAGCTGACGCATCTGCTGTCTGTTACCGCGGGCACCGGAGTCAGCCATCATGAAGATATTATTGAATGTATCCATGTTAGCCATCATCGCATCAGCAACGTCATCTGTAGCATCGCTCCAAAGTTTTACAACTTTCTTATAACGTTCGTCTTCAGTGATAAGACCACGATTATAGTCGCGTTCAACACGGTTAACAACTTTTTCTGTAGCTGCCAAAATTTCTTTCTTTTCTGGTGGAACAATGATATCAGAGATAGCAACTGTCATACCAGCAAGACAAGCATAATGGTAACCTAAGTTTTTAACATTATCAATTACTTCAGCAGTTTTAGAACCACCAAATGTTTCAAAGCATCTAGCAACTAATTTACCAAGTTCTTTTTTACCTGTTTTGTAACCGAGATACCATTGTCCAGAGTTACCACCATGAACAATAGCTTCTTTAGCATCACTAGCAAGTAAGTTTTTAATATAACCAGCATCAACAACTGTATCAGCTGGAACGATTTCTTTACCTTCGCTATTAACGATTGGTTCAGCCATCTTTTTACTTTTTAAGCCTTTAATTAAAGCTTCACGAGCTTCTGGTGTATCAGCTTCTAAGGAAACTTTTGTTACTTGATAGAAATCGCGAATTTCAGGAGGAAGAATTTCATTGAAAATCATACGACCAAGAGTTGTTTTTACAAGGCCATATCCTTCCATACGAACCTGAATTAATGCTTGTAATTGAAGATTTTTATGTTGATGAGCTAAAATAGCTTCATTTATACCAGTAAATACTTTTCCTTCTCCTTGAGCATTTGGACGAAGGATTGTTAAATAATAAGAACCAAGTACCATATCCTGAGATGGAGTGATAATTGGGCCACCATCTTTTGGTGCTAAGATGTGGTTAGCAGCAAGCATTAAAATACGAGCTTCTGCTTGAGCTTCTGCTGAAAGTGGAAGGTGAATAGCCATCTGGTCACCATCGAAGTCAGCGTTATAAGCTGTACAAGCAAGTGGATGTAATTTAAGTGCACGACCTTCTGTGAGTACAGGTTCAAAAGCCTGAATACCAAGACGGTGAAGCGTAGGGGCACGGTTTAAAAGAACTGGATGTTCTTTAATAACTTCTTCTAATACATCCCAAACTTCTGGACGAATACGTTCAACCATGCGTTTTGCAGATTTAATATTGTGTGCAAGTCCAGAATTTACAAGTTTTTTCATTACAAATGGTTTGAATAATTCAAGAGCCATTTCTTTTGGTAAACCACATTGATGAAGTTTAAGTTCAGGACCTACAACAATAACGGAACGACCAGAGTAGTCAACACGTTTACCTAATAAGTTCTGACGGAAACGACCTTGTTTACCTTTGAGCATATCACTTAAAGATTTAAGTGGACGGTTACCAGGGCCTGTTACAGCACGACCACGGCGACCATTATCGATAAGTGCGTCAACTGCTTCTTGAAGCATACGTTTTTCATTGCGTACGATAATATCTGGTGCACCTAAATCTAATAAACGTTTTAAACGATTATTACGGTTGATAACACGACGATATAAATCATTTAAGTCAGATGTAGCAAAACGACCACCATCTAATTGAACCATTGGACGTAATTCTGGTGGAATAACTGGTACTACATCAAGAATCATCCAAGATGGTTTATTGCCAGATTTACGGAAAGCTTCTACTACTTCTAAGCGACGAATAGCACGAACTTTACGCTGACCGCTAGAAGTACGAAGTTCTTCACGTAATTCTTTATTCATTTTATCTAAATCTAATTCTTCTAAAAGCTGTTTTACCGCTTCAGCACCCATGCCTACTTTGAAGCTAGAGCCATATTTATCATAATACTCACGGTATTCATTTTCGGATAAAAGTTGCTTTTTAATAAGAGGTGTATCGCCTGGATCTAATACTATATAAGAAGCAAAGTATAACACTTTCTCTAAAGAACGAGGTGATACATCTAAGATAAGACCCATACGACTTGGAATGCCTTTAAAGTACCAAATGTGAGATACTGGTGCAGCGAGCTCTATATGACCCATACGTTCACGACGTACTTTTGCACGAGTTACTTCTACGCCACAACGGTCACAGACAATACCTTTATAACGAATGCGTTTGTATTTACCGCAATGACATTCCCAGTCACGTGTAGGACCAAAAATTCTTTCACAGAACAAACCATCACGTTCAGGTTTTAAAGTACGATAATTGATAGTTTCTGGTTTTTTTACTTCGCCATAAGACCATTCACGAATCTTTTCTGGAGAAGCTAGTCCTATGCGCATAGAATCAAAATTATTTACATCTAACAAGGGGCTGTCACTCCCTTTCTTTAAAATTCAGCCTTGCATCTGTTAAAAAACTTTTATTAAACAAATAAAAGTTACCTACATTACTATATCACTATTTCAATTTATTGATTAAGAGCATTTATAATTAATAAATGCTCTTAAATCAATTAAATTAAACCATTATATTATTCGTCAAAATTATCTGCACCAAGATCAGCAATGATATCATCTGTTGGTTCTTCAGTAGTATAATCATCTTCTACTACATTTTCTTCAGAAACATCTGTTGTTACTGCTTGACCATAAGATTCTTTTGTTGCTGTTGCATCCATATCGAGTTCTCTTGCAGTTTCATTGATATCATCTTCAATATCATTAATCATAATTTCCTGTGCATCTTCGGAAAGAACTTTGATATCAAGACCAATACTTTGTAATTCTTTAATGAGAACTTTGAAGGATTCTGGAACACCTGGTTCAGGAATGTTTTCACCTTTTACAATAGCTTCATATGTTTTAACACGTCCAACAACATCGTCAGATTTTACTGTTAAAATTTCTTGAAGTGTATAAGCTGCACCATATGCTTCGAGAGCCCAAACTTCCATTTCCCCGAAACGCTGACCACCAAATTGTGCTTTACCACCAAGTGGCTGTTGAGTAACGAGAGAGTATGGACCAGTTGAACGAGCATGGATTTTATCATCAACAAGGTGATGAAGTTTAAGCATGTACACGCAACCTACTGTAACTGGATTTTCAAATGGTTCACCTGTACGACCATCATATAAAATAGTCTTACCATTATCAGAGAAACCAGAAGCTTTGAGTGTTTCAAATACTTCGTTACCTTTTGCACCATCGAATACTGGAGTTGCAATGTGAATACCAGCAACATCTGGTTTTGGCATACCATTTTTATCAAAATCATAACCAATTGCACGTAAACGAGATTCTACTGTTGGATCTCCTGCTTTAATCTGCATACCAAGTTCGCGAACAGCCATACCAAGATGTGTTTCAAGTACCTGTCCGATGTTCATACGTGAAGGCACGCCTAATGGGTTAAGCACGATATTTACTGGAGTACCATCTGGTAAGAATGGCATATCTTCTTCACGCATAACGCGGGATACAACCCCTTTGTTACCATGACGACCAGCCATTTTATCGCCGACAGAGATTTTACGTTTTTGAGCAATATATACACGTACTAACTGATTTACACCAGGTGGTAATTCATCATTATTAGCACGGTTGAAGATTTTAACATCAACAATTCGACCAGCTTCACCATGTGGAACGCGAAGGGAAGTATCACGAACTTCACGAGCTTTTTCACCAAAGATAGCGCGTAATAATCTTTCTTCTGCTGTAAGTTCTGTTTCTCCTTTTGGAGTAACTTTACCAACTAAGATATCACCTGCACGAACTTCTGCACCGATACGGATAATACCATCAGCATCAAGGTCGCGAAGAGCATCTTCTGCTACGTTTGGAATATCTTGTGTGATTTCTTCTGGTCCAAGTTTTGTATCACGAGCATCGCATTCATATTCTTCAATATGGATAGATGTGTAAATATCTTCTTTTACAAGTTTTTCACTTAATAAAATCGCATCTTCGTAGTTATAACCTTCCCAAGGCATATATGCTACGATAACGTTGTAACCAAGAGCTAATTCACCATGGTCAGTTGCTGGACCATCAGCGATAGGTTCTTTTGCTTCTACATGATCACCTTTGTACACGATTGGCACTTGGTTCATACATGTACCTTGGTTGGAACGTAAATATTTTTGTAATTTATAATGGTCGATTTCACCAGTTTCGTCTGCACGAACTTCAATGTAATCTGCTGTTACTCTAACAACTTCACCTGCGCGTTTTGCAAGTACCATAACGCCAGAGTCACAAGCTGCTTTATATTCCATACCAGTACCAACAAGTGGTGCCTGTGTTCTGAAAAGAGGTACAGCCTGACGTTGCATGTTCGCACCCATTAAGGCACGGTTAGCATCGTCGTTTTCTAAGAATGGAATCATTGCTGTCGCAATGGATACAATCTGTTTTGGTGATACGTCCATGTAATCTACACTATCTGCATCAACAAGCATTGTTTCTTCATGAACACGTGCTGTTACACGCTGAGCTTTGAACCAGTTATTTTCATCTAATGGTTCATTGGCTTGTGCAATTACTAAATCATCTTCTTCATCAGCTGTTAAATAACGAACATCTGTTGTTACTTGTTTATTAACTTTATCGACTTTACGATAAGGTGTTTCCATAAAGCCAAATTCATTAATACGAGCATATGTTGCAAGGGAACCGATAAGACCGATGTTTGGACCTTCTGGAGTTTCGATAGGACACATACGACCATAGTGAGAGTTGTGTACGTCACGAACTTCGAAGCCTGCACGTTCACGGCTAAGACCACCAGGACCAAGTGCAGATAAACGACGTTTATGTGTAAGTTCACTAAGTGGGTTGTTCTGGTCCATGAACTGAGACAACTGGCTAGAACCAAAGAATTCTTTGATTGCTGCCACAACAGGACGAATATTTACAAGAGCTTGTGGTGTAATTACATCATTATCTTGTGTATTCATACGTTCTCTGATTACACGTTCCATACGGGATAAACCGATACGGAATTGATTTTGTAACAATTCACCAACAGAACGGATACGACGATTTCCTAAATGGTCGATATCATCTTTATGTCCATGTCCATCCATTAAGTTTAATAAATAGCTAATAGATGCAATAATATCGTTAATAGTAATTGTACGATGATTGTATGGTAAAGTACGAGAACAAATCATCTTAATTCTATTATTGTTTTTATCTTTAATATAAACAATTGCATGTTCATCTTCACCGAAGATATTATTTTCTTGTTCTATAGTAATATCTTCAACCATAGATGCTTCAATTGTAACATCAGCAGGAACTAAAACTTCACCAGTTTCTTTATCTACTAATGGCTCAGCTAATTGTTTGCCTAAAAGACGACGTTTCCAGCCTAATTTTTTAGTTAATTTATAACGACCTACAGTTGCTAAATCATAACGTTTAGGATCAAATAAAAGCTGTTCTAAAAGTTGTTTAGCATTATCTACAGTAGGTGGGTCGCCTGGACGCTGTCTTTTGTAGATTTCTACTAATGCTTCTTCTTTTGTTACTGTATTATCACGGTCTATAGTGTTTCTAATGCGTTCATCATTATCAAATAAAGACATAATAGCATCATTTGTACCATAACCTAATGCACGGATTAATACTGTAGCTGGTAATTTACGATTGCGGTCAAGACGAACAGAAATTACATCATTTAAGTCTGTTTCAAACTCTATCCATGCACCACGGTTTGGAATAACTGTGGCATTATATAATCTTTTACCAGTAGGATCAATATTTTCACCGTAATAAGCACCAGGAGAACGAACGAGCTGACTTACGATAACACGTTCCGCACCATTGATGATAAATGTACCTGTTTCTGTCATGAGTGGGAAATCACCCATGAAAACTTCCTGTTCCTTTACTTCGCCAGTATCATTATTAACCAGGCGTACATTGACACGTAAAGGAGCAGAATACGTAGCATCGCGTTCTTTACATTCATCAATATCATATTTAGGCTTTCCTAAAGAAAAGCCTTCAAACGATAACACAAGATTTCCTGTAAATCCCTGAATTGGAGAGATATCATGGAAAATCTCCTGTAATCCTTCCTTCATAAACCAATCATAAGAATTTCTCTGGATATCCAGAAGATGAGGCATATCCATAACCTCTTTGATTTTGGCATAGCTATACCTGGTCCGTTTACCAACTGAGACAGGATTGAACATTAAAATCTTCACCCCTCAAACCGAATTGAAACTAAATATTAAACATATGAATAAAGTGTTTTCTTATCTTTTGTCTATACGCTTTGATATGTTTTCACTATCAACATACATTAAACGTTAAAAAGGCAAGGCACTTTTTCTCTTTAAAGACCTTGCTTTGTAATTGACAAAGATATTCCTTTGTACACCTCATTCACTCCAAAATATATAAAGCTATAGAAAAATATTTTCTATAACGTAATCAAATATATTGACATTCTTCGCTCAACAATGATAACTACAGTACTTATATACTTAACAGTTATAATTGCCAATAGAAGATTTTTAAGAAGTATATTCTCTTAAAGGAACTGCCAAAACTCCTTTGTAGCTTCTAAAATATGAAGTCCTACATTTTGTGTTTTTAAAGAACAACTAACTTTATAGGCTTGCTATTTGCTTACCTAAAACTTAACATAAAGCTTTATTTTCTTTGAAATAAAATCAAAAGAATTCTCGCTTTTATGTTAAAAATTTTGAACGTTACTCATCTCAAACTAATTTTTATTTAGTTTTTTTACGACAAATAATCGCACGTCCGGTAATAATAAATTATAGCATACTACCAGATGAGCGTCAATCAAATATTCTAGCTTAAAATGCGATTTAAACTAGAATATTTGATTTTAATTTTAAAGAATTTTAGATAAGAATAATTTTGTACGTTCTTGTTTAGGATTTTCAAAAATTTCTTTTGGTGTACCTTCTTCAATGATACGACCTTCATCTACGAATAATACACGATCCCCAACTTCACGAGCAAATCCCATTTCATGAGTAACTACAACCATTGTCATACCTTGATTAGCTAAGCTTTTCATAACATCTAATACTTCTGTTACCATTTCTGGGTCAAGAGCTGATGTTGGTTCATCAAAGAGCATAACTTTTGGTTTCATTGCAAGAGCTCTTGCAATAGCCACACGTTGTTGTTGCCCACCAGATAACTGACTTGGATAAGAATTAGCTTTTTCTTTTAAACCAACTCTTTGTAACAAATCCATAGCTGTTGAGATTGCTTCATCACGTGAAATTTTCAACACTTTTGTTGGTGCAAGTACAATATTTTCTAATACTGTCATATGTGGAAATAAATTAAAACGTTGGAATACCATACCGATATTTTCACGAATTTTATTGATATCTGCATGTTTATCGAGTTTCATATTATCTACAGTGATATCTCCACTTGTAGGCTCTTCTAAATAATTCATGCAACGAAGTAGTGTAGATTTACCAGAACCACTTGGCCCAATTATAACTACCACTTCTTTTTCTTCAATGGAAACATCTACGCCTTTTAATACTTCTACATGACCAAAAGACTTATGCAGATTTTTAATTTCTATCATCAATTTGATACCTCCGCTCTAAATATGCTACAAAACGAGAAATAGATAATGTCATTATTAAATAAATTAAAGCAACACAAACCCAAATTTCTAAAGAAGCATATGTTCTAGCAATAACTAATTGACCACGACGAGTTAATTCTTCAAAGCCAATAACAGACACTAATGATGAATCTTTCAATAAAGCGATAAATTCATTTCCTAGTGGTGGTATTACACGTTTAAAAGCCTGAGGAATAATTATATATCTCATTGTCTGGAACCAAGATAAACCTAAAGAGCGACCTGCTTCCATCTGACCATTATCTATAGATTGTATACCTGCTCTAAAAATTTCCGCTACATATGCACCACTATTGATACTACAAGCAGCAATAGCTGCTACAAATGGGTTCATTTTTATACCTGTTAATACAGGTAGTGCAAAATATATCAAGAAAATCTGTACTAATAAAGGTGTTCCACGTAAAAAGTCAACGTAGATAGCTGCTAACCATTTAATTATTCTAATTTTACTAATGCGAGCAACACCAACAAATAAACCAATAATAATACCGATTGCAACACTTAGTGCTGTAATTTGAATTGTGAAAATAGCACCTTCAATAAGTAATGGAAAAGCATTGATAATAATATCAAATCTAAAATCCAAAAATAAAACCTCCTCACTTTCTTCTATTATAGAAAAAGGACACTGACCATCAGACAGTGTCCTTCTAGGTTACTATGTTAAATACAAAATCTATTATTTAGCAGGTTTTGTACCAAACCATTTTTCATAGATTTTGTCATATTCACCATTTTCTTTAAGTGTTTTTAAAGCTGCATCTACTTTTTGTTTTAATTCTGTATTACCTTTTTTCATTGCAAAACCATATTCTTCAGATGTAAGTTTATCATCTAAACGTTTTACATCAGTAGCTTTAGTTTTTACAATATAATAATCATTTACAGGAAGGTCATTAATAACTGCATCAACGTTACCTGCTTTTAATTCCATAAATGTATCAGCAGAACTATTTAAAGCTTTTACTTCAGCACCTTCGATTTTCTGTGCTTCTTCCATGCTAGTTGTACCGATCTGTACAGCTATTTTTTTGTCTTTTAAGTCAGCAAAACCATTGATATCAGTGTTATCTTTAGGAACAACGATAGTAAGACCAGAAGTATAGTAAGGATCAGAGAATTCTACTTGATTTTTACGTTCTTCATTAATAGTCATACCAGAAGCAATTATATCAATATTGCCAGATTCCATAGCAGGAATTAAGCCATCGAAGTTAACATTTTGAATTTCAGCTGTATAACCCATTTCTTTAGCTACAGCTCTGATTAAATCCATATCAAAACCTTGATATTCTGTGCTACCATTTTCGTCTTGGAATTCAAATGGAGCAAAGTCAGCATTAGTACCTACACGTAATACTTTTTCTCCGCTAGAAGCTGCTTTATCAGAACTATCTTGTCCACAGCCAGCGAAAAGTGCACTTACAGCAAACATACAAAGAGCACATAAAGTTAATAGTTTCTTACTCATTATGTAACTTCCCTTCTTTAAATTTGTTTATAAAATTATAATTACATCTAACCTTAAAAAAGGCTCGGAAATATCCAAGCCTCCTTGCCGATTAAACTAAATTATTTATTGCGTCTAGCGTTGAAGCAATCACGACAATAAACTGGACGGTCTCCTTTTGGTTCAAAAGGAACCTGTGTTTCTTTTCCGCATTCTGCACATTCTACAGTATACATCTGACGCTGTTCTTTTCCGCCTTCACGTTCGCGACGTCTTTTATCACGGCATTCATGGCAACGTGCTGGTTCATTTTCAAAGCCTTTTTCTGCATAAAAAGCTTGTTCTCCTGCACTGAAAACAAATTCCTTACCACAATCTTTACATACTAGTGTTTTGTCTTGAAAATCCATTTGTAAAACTCCTTAAAAAGTTCAATTAAGCCCAAGCCGTTTCATCCCATAAATGCATGATTTTCCACGTCATTTTTCATGTCAGAACAAAAAAGCTGTTTGCTTCTTTTAGTATAAAGTTTTATTCAACAAAAATCAAGCAAAAATTAACTATATATTGTAAAATTATAAAAAATTTTCTCCCTTTGCCTGTATATTTATACACAATATTTATAAATATTTATTTTTATATAAATTGAAATGATAATTTATATTTGATATACTAACTTAGTTAGCATAATGTATAAATAAATTAGTAGGAGTTTTTTATTTTGGAAAATAACATTGATGATACAAATAAACACGATACAACTAGTGATAACGATAAAAATGATATTGATACATTAAATACTCCAGATTGGCTCAGCAGGGAATGGCGAGAAAAAAAATGATCCACCCCCTCCTCCACCGCCAAAAAAAATTATATAAAAAGAAGAAAAACTATAACCGTCTTAATTGCTTTAATTATTATTCTATTATTGGTATTAGTTGGATTTGTCTTTGCTAACTCTGATTCTTCCTCTGATAATCCTCCAACTATAACCACAGAACAAACAAATGTTCTTAATATCATGATAATGGGTGTAGATAGACGTGCTGATGATGTCGGTCGCAGTGATACATTAATGGTTTTAACATATAATCCAAATGAACAAAAAGCTTCTTTATTATCTTTGCCACGTGATACTAGAGTACATATCGAAAAAAATGATTATGACAAAATAAACCACGCTTACGCTTATGGTGGTCATGAGCTTACGCAAAAAGTAGTGGAATCATTTTTAAATGTACCGATTAATTATTATGTTCTTATAGATATCCAAGCTTTTGAAAAAATCATCGACGCTGTTGGTGGTGTTGATATTGATGTAGAAAAACGCATGTATTATGAAGACCCTTGGGACGACAATGGTGGTCTCGTCATCGACCTTCAACCAGGACTTCAGCATTTAAATGGTAAGACAGCTATTCAATATGTTCGCTATCGCGATGGTGAAGGCGATATCGGTCGTATAAATCGTCAGCAAAAATTCATGAAAGCTTTCCTTGCACAAGCAATATCACCATCAATCCTACCAAAACTACCAGATATTTTAAGCAATATTTCCTCAGCTATTCAAACTAATATGCCATTGAGTGAAATGATTGCCTTAGTATCCAATTTACCTACAATTCAACAAAATGGCTTATCTTCTAGTATGGTTCCTGGACAACCTGCTTATATCGAAGATATCAGCTATTGGATACCAGATATTGCCAAAACACGAAATTTAATAGCGCAAAATATGGGAATTACCTTAAATGAAACTGCTCAAAAAGATACTGAATCTACAATAAAAGCATATGAAAAATCTTTGCCTAAAGGTTTAAAAATGGGCGATATAACAACAGAAACGCCTTCAAGCGAAGAAAAATCTTCAACTCAAGAAGATAACACAGCTCCTGCTAAAGAAAAAGTTGAACCTGTAAAAAATGAAGATATAACCGTTTTAGTCATCAACTCTAGCGGTATCAATGGAGCTGGTGCAGAAGTTGCAGATATCTTAAAACGCAAAGGTTTTAAAATTTCTAGTGTTGAAACAGGAAATACATCTTCTCGTGAACATACAACTATTACAGCAAATGAACATGAAACAGATTGTTTCTATGGTATGCCATTTACTTGTACTATTATGTCAGGAGGAAGCTCTGGTCAAGCAACAGTCAATATTGGCTTAGATTATCAAAAACAAAATTAAATTATTTTAGATTAAATCTTGCTATATCTTCATGGAGTAGCAAGATTTAATTATATAGGTCTATAAATTTAAAATTTAAATTATATTATATAGTTATAAATTATAAAGGAAGTGTTATTTTGGGAATTTTACGCATTCAAGATTTAGGAAAATCCTTTGGCATAGAAGAATTATTTCATAATGTCTCCTTTGATGTGGCTCGTGGCGATAAAATTGGTTTTGTTGGCCCTAATGGTGCTGGTAAATCCACTTTAATGAAATGTCTTTTAGGTATTGAAGAATATGATACAGGGCGCATCAGTATTGATAGTGTAGATACTATCGGTTATATGCAACAGCAATCAGATTTCACTCATGATAATTTATATGATGAACTCTTATCTGCTTTTGCTGATATCATTGCTCTCGGACAGAAAAAAACTACATTGGAAAAACAAATCGAAAACTTAGACGATGATGATAAACTTGAAGATTTAATGAAGGAATATAGTCGTATTTCTGATAAATTTGAACAATTAGGCGGATACGATTATGAAAGCCGTCTTCGTCGCGTTGCTTTTGGTCTTGGCTTTAGTGAAGAAGACTTTCCCAAAAACCCAACATTATTTTCAGGTGGTCAACGCACTCGCATTTGTTTAGCTAAAGCATTACTTCGTGAGCCAGATTTTCTCTTTTTAGATGAACCGACAAACCATCTTGATATTGAAATGATTGAATGGCTTGAAGGCTTTTTGAGCAATTATAAAGGTGGCGTACTTTTAATTTCTCATGACCGCTTTTTCTTAGATAAAGTTGCCACTAAGATTTTAGATTTAGAAAATAAAACAACTGTTTTATATGATGGCAATTATTCTACTGCCATGAAAGTAAAAGCTCAAAGACGAGCTGCCTTAGAATCCGCCTATGCTAAACAACAAGAACATATTCGCGAAACAGAAGAATATATTCGTCGTTATAAAGCAGGTATCAAAGCAAAACAAGCTAGAGGTCGTGAAAAACAATTACAACGTTTAGAACGCATCATCTTACCTCCACAAAAATCAGGCTTTAATTATTTTATGTTCCATAAACCAGAAGAATGTGCTCAACGTGTAGCTGAACTTGATGATGTATCTGTTAGCTTTGGCGATCATAAAATCTTTGAACATCTATCTTTATTAATTCGCAAAGGTGATGGTGTAGCTATCGTAGGCCCTAATGGTGCTGGTAAAACAACTTTATTGAGATTACTTTTAGGCGAATTACAATCTCCTACAGGAAATATTAAAATCGGCAGTCGTGTAAAAATCGGCTATTATTCCCAGCAACATGAAGGTCTTTGCCCTAGCAATACTGTTTTTGATGAAATCTTATCTTCATTTGGTTTAAATGATGAACAAGCTCGCCACTGTCTAGGTGCTTTCTTATTCAAAGGCGATGATATTTATAAATTAATCGGCGATTTATCCGGTGGAGAAAAATCTCGCTTGGCTTTATTGAAATTGATGTTGACTGGTGCAAATTTCCTCGTAATGGACGAACCTACAAACCATTTGGATATTCCTGCTAAAGAAGCTATTGAAGAAGCGATGATGGCTTTTCCTGGTACATTTATCGTCGTTTCCCATGACCGTTATTTCTTAGATAAAGTTACTAACTTCACTTGTGAATTAGAAAACGGACATTTAACAGAGTATAATGGAAATTATAGCTATTATCGTGAAAAAAAATTTAGAAATGCAAAAAGAACTTGAGTCTACTCAAGAAACTTCAAATAAAAAAGCTACTGTTGAAAATAAAACTACGCCTAAAACAAAACAAGAAAAAGCAAAACCTAAAAATACACATGTAGCTTCTGCTATGAGCAGTGAAAAATTAACCATGATGATACAGCGTTGCGAAGCTACTATCGCTATGTTTGAAGCTGAATTAAAAGGTTTAGAATATCAAATGAATGATCCAGCATTGCAAGCAGATCCTAATAAAAGTCATGAAATAGCTACAGCTTATGCTCAAAAAGAACAAAAACTCGAAGAAAAATATATCGAATGGGATAAATTAACCGAAGAATTAGCAAATAAAGCATAGAATAATAAATTTATCATAAATAATAGAAAGGCTTTACTTATGGAAAAAATATGTGGAACAGTAGACACGATTATTTTTGCCAGTCAAGATAATCGCTTCGCTGTTTTAAAATTATCACCAGAAAAACTTTCTACACAGATAACAGTTACCCTAAACGGCATAGCTCCACTCATTGGGCAACTATTAGAAATCGAAGGGGAATGGGTAAAGCACCCTAAATTTGGGCAACAATTTAAAGCTACGACTTATAAAACTGTTGCCCCTACAGAAATATCCGGCATTGAAAAATTCTTAGCTTCTGGGGCAATCAACGGCATTGGCCCTGCCATGGCAAAGAAAATAGTCGCTGAATTTGGCGAAAAAACTTTAGAAATAATTGCTAAATCACCAAATGAATTATTAAAAGTTCCTGGTATTGGCAAAAAAACAGCAGAAAAAATTTCTACATCTTATCTTGAACAAAGCGAACTCACTGAAATTATGGTTTGGCTAGAAAATCATGGTATATCCAATACTTATGCAGGTAAAATCTTTGCTAAATATGGTTCTTTTGCGATAGATATCATGGAAAAAGATATCTATCGCTTATTTCAAGATATCGAAGGCATAGGTTTTTTAACAGCTGATAAACTCGCTTTTAATCTTGGCATACAAAGAGAGGATAAACGACGCATAATCTCAGGCATAGATTATGCTTTAATACAACTTTGCAACAATGGTCATTGCTGTATTCCTGAAATGGCTCTTGTCGATAAAACAGCAAAAATATTGCAAGTAAATAATCAAATCATCTTCACTATTTTAAAAGAACACATTGATAATGGCTCTTTAAATACTGAAGTAGTCGGTGGCGAAACTTTAATTTATCCGCCATATCTTTATTATGCCGAAAAAAAAAAGTTGCTACGCGTCTACTTCAATTACAACAAGCAACTGAGCCTTTATCAGAAGATAATCTTTCTTTATTTATCAAAGTATGGGAAAAAGACAATCAAATCCAACTTGCACAAAAACAAAAAGAAGCCATCAAAGCTTGTCTTCATCACGGAGTTTTAGTCCTTACTGGTGGCCCTGGTACTGGTAAAACGACTGTAATCAAAGGTATCTTATCCATATTAAAAGCCCAAGGATTAAAAATTCGCTTAGCAGCACCAACTGGACGAGCTGCAAAACGCTTAAGCGAAACAACAGGGCAAAAAGCTTTAACTATCCATCGCTTGTTAGAAGCAAATAATTTAGCTCAAGATGATAATTTACAATTAGGCTTTAGCAAAGATATCGATGACCAATTAGATGCTGACGTCATCATCTTAGACGAAGTTTCTATGGTGGATATAGTCCTCATGCACCATTTTCTAAATGCTGTACCAGATGGTTGTCGCATCATCTTAGTCGGTGATACAGACCAACTCCCTGCTGTAGGCCCTGGCTCTGTGCTTAAAGATATCATCCGTTCGCAAAAAATCCCTGCTATTCGCTTAGATGAGATTTTCCGCCAAGCTCAAACAAGCATGATTATCCAAAATGCACATATCATAAACGCTGGTAGATTACCTGACATTCGCAAACAATACAGCGATTTTGTCTTTTATGAATTAAATGACGATACTTCCATTACACAAAAAATCCTTGATTTATGTACTAAAGATTTACCTCATGAAGGTTTTGATGTTCTCAAAGACGTACAAGTTTTATCTCCTATGCATCGCTTTTTATGTGGCGTAGAAAATTTAAATCTAATGCTTCAAGAACAATTAAATCCTAAAAAAAATCAAGATGAATTAAAATATTCTTCACAAACATTCCGCGTTGGCGATAAAGTCATGCATATTCGCAATAACTACCAAAAAAATGTATTTAATGGCGATATTGGTTTTATCCAAGATATCAACAACGAAAAATTAACTGTAGATTATTTTGACCATATTGTTACCTATGGAAAAAAATGAACTAAACGAATTAACTCTAGCTTATGCCTCAAGTGTGCATAAAAGTCAAGGCAGTGAATATAAAGTAGTCATCATACCTCTATCAACTAGCCACTACATCATGCTCCAACGAAATTTACTCTATACAGCTATCACTAGAGCCAAACAAAAGGTCATCATCATTGGCTCAAAAAAAGCATTGATGACTGCTATTCAAAGCAATCGAACACAAAAAAGATATACACTACTTGCTGAACGTTTAGCCCATAAATTAATTTAAACTATTTTATTTTAGAAAAGAGTTCTTTATCATGTTAAATAATATCTATCAAGCTATTATGCAATTTCTATTTCCTAGCCATTGCCCTTCTTGTAATGCTTATGTAGAACAAAAAGGTATGTGGTGTCCTTCTTGTTTAGAAGAAATTATCCGCAATGAAAATCTAGCTTATGATGAAGATATTCGACAATATATTTCACCTATTATAGCTATAGGTAAATACGATAAAGGACTTAAGAATTTAATTCACGAATTAAAATATCAAAATAAATTTGCCACTTTAGCTTATTTAAAACCATTATTTTCATATTTAGATGAAGACTGGGATTTTTCCACTTACGATATGATAATCCCAGTACCCCTACACAAAAATAATTAAAAAAATCGTGGTTTTAATCAAGTTGAAAAAACTTTTTAAACCATGGATTGATAAACATCATTTTCATTATTGCGATATTCTTGAGCGTACAAAATCAAACTAAATCACAATATCAATTACTACGCCATGAACGCCAAGAAAATTTAGCCAATGCTTTTACCTTAAAAGATTATGTTGATGTAAAAAATCGCAAATGTCTATTGATTGATGATATATTCACCACAGGCAGTACACTAAAAAATTTGTGCTATGGTTTTAAAAAATTCACGGCGCTAAAACTGTAAGCGGTCTAGTATTAGCTAGTCAAGCCAATATCAATTTACCTAACAAAACCTTCAAAGGAGGTAATTTTTTTGTAAAAAAACGTCCAAAAATGGATTTCAACAAACCTCTTTTAATCAACCAAACACTTCTGATACTTCTTACTGCGTATTTAAAAAATCTCTATCCATCTTCCTCAGAAGATACAACTACAGAAGAAATATCAACTCAGAATATCACTACCGATAATAAGCCATCTTCAAATGAAATGACTAAAGATGATTTTCTCTTGGAAATCCATCAATTCAAACAACAAAAACTCTATGAAGAAGCTTTATCTTGCATTCAATTATTATTTGAAAAAAAATATCGTAGATAGTGATATCATCTACGAATTAGCTAATACCTATTTATGTTTACATGATTATGAACGCGCTTTCAATTGGACACAAAAGTTAAAAGCTCAATCTCCACAAGATTGCCGTAGTCTACTTTTAGAAATCCAACTTTTATTAGTTCATGGAAAAAAAGAAGAAGCTTTAACTACATTAAATCATCTATTATCCAATAAAATCACTTTAAAAAATGAAAAAGATTATCAACTTTTAGATATGATTATTGAAAAACTCAAAAAAATATTTAAAGCTGATAAATTAATGCGTCGCTGTCCCAATCTAAATACTTATCAAAAACAGCGTAGACAGTCTTTAAAGACACAAAAGCAAAAAAAATCTGTTAATCATGATTTAACTGTTCATCAATCCACTGTTATCAATAGTGCAAAAGGAGTCATCATGCCTGATACTAATACCAATATAAATCCAGCTCTACAAAATACAATCAATCAAATTTGGGATATGCAAATAGCCAATAAGGAAAATATTTCTACTATTTTAGCCACACCTTGCGAGCAAGTGAGTCAATGCATCATGTCTCAAGTTTTATCTTATAAGAAAAAACTTTGGCTATTTAATTATCTAGCTGATATTTTCCGCACACATAATAATCTTCAATCAGCTATTTTCTTATTGCGCCAAGCTCTACTTTTAGATGATGAAAATGATTTCATCTTAAAAAATCTTGGCTATCTACTCTGTCAAAATGGTGAATATCCAAATGCCTTAGTAGTATTAAAAGATATTAAACATAAAGATTTCGCTGTACTTGATTTAATCGCCAAATGCCAAGATTTAAAAAATTAATATTTCCTTTTTGTTTTTATAATTAGAAAGAATGATTTATATGCCTATGTATAAAAAATCGCTACTTGTTTTATTTTGTATAGCTCTATTTGCTAGTATTTCAACTTTTTATTATCTTTACACACAAGAAGATACTACTCCTATTATCACCGATAATAGGCAAACACAGACTCAAGATAATCAAGAAGATATTACAATCACTGTTTATGTCTCCGGCGAAGTCAATTCTCCTGGTTTAGTTGAATTACCTAGTGATAGTCGCATTGCTGATGCAATTAAAGCCTGTGGCGATTTTACACCACTTGCAGATAAAACCAAAATCAATTTAGCTCAAAAATTAACTGATGGTATGCAAATTCAAGTGAATAGTAAAACACCTATCAACAATTCTAATGAACAGGTAAATGATACTAATTCCAACATTCCTAGTAATAATAATTCATCTTCTAACTTAATCAATATAAATACTGCAACAAAAGAAGATTTAGATACTTTACCTGGAATTGGCCCTGCAACTGCTCAAAAAATCATCGATTATCGCCAAGAACATGGTAATTTTTCTTCTATCGAAGATATCAAAAATGTCAAAGGTATTGGTGAAGCTAAATTTTAGCAAAATGCAAGATAAAATTTGTACTTAAAATCTTTTAAATCTAACAAATGATTTATTTTTATTATTTAAGAAGGCATATTATGATTAAGATACATTATGGGCAATCGCCCTTACTTTTTCATTAACTTTATAATTCTTTTTCTACAGCTTAGGTGTGTATATGATGATGAAAACTCCTGAAATTTCTAAGTCATATACATACCTTTTTTGTTTAATTATAGTAAATCTAATACTAGCCTTCTATTTTTACTTTGCGTAAATATAAACTTACATTTTTACTATATCTTATTTTATTTTTCCTTTTAGGTGTGATGCGTTATCTTTCTTTTACCTTCATTGCCAATGACAATATAAAAAACTATGACAATCAAGAAATCACTTTAACTGGTATTATCTGTCAAATGCCTAAAATCCGCCAAGACAGTGCTGGTATATATCATTTAACATATGTTGTTGATACTAAATCCATCAAGCAAAAGGAAGAAAAAACTACAACAGGAAAAGTTTATCTTTATCAAAAACAAAAAAATTTAGATAATCTTGCTAAAATCAATGATACGATTTCTGCCACAGGTACTATCCGCTTAATCCAAAATTATCACAATCCCAATTTAGTCGATCGTGAGCTTTCTGCCCAAGAAGAAGGTATCTATGCTACTTTTTCCATTGGTAAACAAAATTTAAAAATATTAAATACATCTGATAATTTCTCGCTTCAAGAATTTTGCTATCAAATAGAGCAATCTTTTTTGCAATCTATGTATCAAGCAATGCCTGAAAATGATGCTAATATGATTTTTGCTATGCTGTTTGGTGGGTATAATAATATCGAAAAAAACATCTTAGAAGCTTACTCAATCACTGGTATTATTCATATTCTTTCCGTATCAGGCTCTCATATCAGCTTGATTTCTCTATTTTTATTATCTTTAGGTAAATTTTTACATCTACCTCGCTTTTTAAATCTAATCTTATTATTAATCATCATTATTTTTTATACTATTCTATGCGGTGCTAGTGTACCTGTTGTGCGTGCTAGTGTAATGGGATTACTTAGCATTATTGCTCTATATCTTGAGGAAAAATCTACAGCTCAACATTTATTGAGTATTATCGCTTTGATTTTATTGCTCTTTGATCCTCTATTATTATTCAATATAAGTTTTCAGCTTTCATTTGCCTCTACAGCTGGTCTTGTCTATTTAATGCCCATATTACGCTCTAAATTAAATAAATTAAAACTGCCTTCACTATTAATAGATAATTTAGCTTTAACCATGAGTGCTCAAATCTTTGCTTTTCCTATTATTATTTGGTATTTCACCAGTTTATCTCTTAGCTCCCTACTAGCCAATTTAATCATTATTCCCCTATTGGAAATTCTCATCATCTTAGGTTTAATAGCTTTTATCTTAGGATTTATCTTTCCTTTTATCACTAAAATTTTATTTATTTTTGCCAGCTTAATTTTAAGCATAAGCAATGAAGTAACTTTTTTACTCACCAAAATCCCCTTTGCTAGTATTTATGTACCGCCATTAAATTTTCCAGCTATTTTAATTTATTATTCCCTTATTTTTATAATTTTAAATATCAAAATTCGCAGATACTTATATTTACTTTTACAAAAATATAAATTTATCACTTATATCTGTAGTATTAGCCTAATTATTTGTTCTTGTTATTTAATGATAAAGCCTTCTCCTCTACAAATACATTTTATTGATGTAGGTCAAGGTGATGCT
>ENA-OQDC01000566-OQDC01000566.1-human-gut-metagenome-genome-assembly--contig:-NODE-566-length-24992-cov-8.726242_pt1 | contig 24992 bp, 20 predicted proteins | sample MGYA00242770_ERZ504601 | MGnify/ENA primary metagenome ERZ504601 (study PRJEB26092, sample SAMD00036305) | human gut metagenome | host: Homo sapiens | study: EMG produced TPA metagenomics assembly of...
TACGCGAGCTGGGTTCAGAACGTCGTGAGACAGTTCGGTCCCTATCCGGCGTGGGCGTAGGATATTTGAGAGGAGCTGTCCTTAGTACGAGAGGACCGGGATGGACTGGCCGCTGGTGTATCTGTTGCATACCAAGTGCATGGCAGAGTAGCCAAGCCGGGACGGGATAAACGCTGAAGGCATCTAAGCGTGAAGCCCCCCTCAAGATGAGATATCCCTACGTAAGTAGTAAGACCCCTTGAAGACGACGAGGTAGATAGGTCAGAGGTGGAAGTACAGTAATGTATGGAGCTGACTGATACTAATCGGTCGAGGGCATGACCAAGCAAGGTGATAGGTAGGATGAAAGAAATATTTCTTGTATGCAGTTTTGAAGGCATATAGCTTCAATTGAAGATGGCCCAGTGGCTCAGTTGGTTAGAGCGCCGCCCTGTCACGGCGGAGGTCGAGAGTTCGAGTCTCTTCTGGGTCGTTTGTATGGGATCATAGCTCAGCTGGGAGAGCATCTGCCTTACAAGCAGAGGGTCATAGGTTCGAGCCCTATTGGTCCCATCAAATTAAATAATATGGATGGATTCCCGAGTGGCCAAAGGGGACAGACTGTAAATCTGCTGCAAATTGCTTCGGTGGTTCGAATCCACCTCCATCCATTAGCCGTAAGGCACTCGCCGATGTGGCTCAATTGGCAGAGCAGCTGATTTGTAATCAGCAGGTTATCGGTTCGAGTCCGATCATCGGCTTTAAGTCATAAGACTTAACTTAATATCGCGGGGTGGAGCAGTCTGGAAGCTCGTCGGGCTCATAACCCGAAGGTCGTAGGTTCAAATCCTGCCCCCGCAACTCACACATAATATTATGTGTATGCCCAGATAGCTCAGTCGGTAGAGCAGAGGATTGAAAATCCTCGTGTCACTGGTTCGATTCCGGTTCTGGGCATTTTCCTTGCAAAAGGAAATGAGGGCGTGTAGCTCAGGTGGTAGAGCACTTGACTTTTAATCAAGTTGTCCGGGGTTCGAATCCCCGCACGCTCATGGAATGAGAGTGAAGTAGTATATAAGTACTGCTTCTTTTTTTGCTAAAAATGATTGACAGAAGTCAGAAAAATGTTTATATTATATTTTAATAGAAGGGAGTAATCGGCATCTATTTATTTTTAAGGATAGATGTTTACGATGACGTCAGTACGATGACAGACAGGTCATCCGTATCGTAATGAAATGGTGAGACTTTTATTGCATAGTTTTTGTGCAATAAAGGGCTCTTTTTTTATTATTAAGATTTACGCTTTATTTTGCACAACGGTTTTGTATAACTTTGCACAATAGAAAGGAGAATAAGATGTTAACAAGTGAACAGGCAAAGAAGAATCAGGAAAAATATGGATTCAATGAATTGACGGAAGGAAAAAAGAAAAGTGTACTCCGGATATTTCTGGAACAATTCAAAGATTTTCTGGTTATTATATTGATTGTATCAGCGGTCATATCAGGAATTCTCGGAGATGTGGAGAGCGCAATTGTTATCTTCGTCGTGATCACGATGAACGCGGTTCTGGGAACGATACAGACGGTAAAGGCGGAGCAGTCACTGGACAGTTTAAAGCAGTTATCGGCACCGGAAGCCAAGGTTGTGCGTGATGACAGCGTGATACAGATTCCGTCCAGGGAAGTCACGATCGGTGATGAAGTGATCCTCGAAGCAGGAGACTGTATCCCGGCAGACGGAAAGTTGATCGAATGTGCAAGTCTGAAAGTAGATGAAAGTGCTCTGACGGGAGAAAGCATTTCCATAGAGAAGAATCTGGATGAAGTGGAAGAAGCTGCGGCACTGGGAGATCAGACGAACCGGGTATTCTCCGGAAGCTTCGTCACATATGGAAGAGGAAGATATGAAGTAACTGCGATCGGTATGAAGACAGAAGTCGGAAAGATTGCAGATCTTATGAAGAATACTTCGGAAAAGAGAACACCGCTGCAGGTGAATCTGGATGATTTCGGAAAGAAATTATCGATGCTGATCCTGGCATTTTCCGTAGTGATATTCGGAGTGAATGTATTTCAGGGTGAATCGTGGGGTTCTGCATTTATGTTCGCTGTTGCACTTGCAGTTGCGGCAATACCGGAGGCTTTAAGTTCGATCGTTACGATCGTGTTATCCTTCGGTACGCAGAAGATGGCAAAGGAACATGCAATCATACGTAAGCTGCAGGCAGTGGAAGGTCTGGGAAGTGTATCGATTGTCTGTTCGGATAAGACGGGAACGCTTACGCAGAATAAGATGACGGTCGAGGATTATTATGTAAATGGAAAGAGGATTCCGGCAGGAAAGATTGATCTGAAGAATGAAAATGAAAAATTACTTTTAAGATTCAGTATTCTGTGTAATGATTCTACGAATACGGACGGACAGGAGATCGGTGATCCGACAGAGACGGCGCTCATCAATCTTGGAACGAATCTTGGTTTTGATGCGATGCAGGTAAGGGAGAGATACCCGAGATTGTCGGAAGTGCCGTTTGACAGTGACCGGAAGCTGATGTCGACTGCTCACAATATGAATGATGCACTCCTTCAGGAAGGCCATATGATGATCGTAAAAGGTGCGGTAGATGTCCTGTTGGAGCGTATGGACAGAATACGGGTTGGGAATACTGTAAGGAGGATGACAGATTCCGACCGGGAGGACATTGCCGTCCAGAACATGCAATTTTCCAGAGAAGGCTTAAGGGTTCTTGCATTTGCATATAAGCAGATGGAGGAAGAGAAAGAGATCGGTACGGAGGATGAGGACCAGCTGATATTTATCGGTCTGATCGCAATGATGGATCCGCCGAGAGAAGAATCGAGACTTGCGGTGGAAGAGTGCAGACGTGCGGGAATCCGTCCGATCATGATCACCGGTGACCATAAGATTACTGCAGCGGCTATTGCAAAGAGAATCGGCATCTTAAAAGAAGAATCGGAGGCCTGCGAGGGAGCCGTAATTGAAGATATGTCGGACGAGGAGCTGCAGGATTTTGTAGAAGGAATCTCTGTGTATGCGAGGGTTTCGCCGGAACATAAGATCAGAATTGTCCGTGCATGGCAGGAAAAGGGGAATATCGTAGCAATGACAGGTGACGGTGTGAATGATGCACCGGCGTTGAAACAGGCCGATATCGGTGTTGCGATGGGAGTGACCGGAAGTGAGGTTGCCAAGGATGCGGCAGCGATGGTCCTGACGGATGACAATTTCGCAACCATTGTAAAAGCTGTGGAAAATGGAAGAAATCTGTATCAGCATATTAAAAATGCGATTCAATTCCTGTTGTCCGGTAACTTCGGGGCAATTCTGGTTGTATTATGTGCATCCGTTGCCGGACTGCCGGTTCCATTTGCACCGGTGCATCTGCTGTTCATCAATCTGCTGACAGACAGTCTGCCGGCAATTGCACTGGGAGTAGAACCACATTCCAAAGCGGTTATGGAGCAGAGACCACGACCAATGAGTGAGTCAATCCTTACAAAGCCATATCTGCTGAGTATCGCAACGGAAGGAGTAAGCATCGGCGTAATGACGATGGCTGCATTCCTGATCGGATACACAAGCCAGAATGCAGCTCTTGCAAGTACGATGGCATTCGGAACCTTATGCATGAGCCGTCTGGTGCATGGATTTAACTGTAAAGATGATAAGCCGGTAATATTTACAAAGAGATTCTTTAATAATAAGTATCTGATCGGAGCATTTGTCCTGGGTATGATCCTGATCACAAGTGTTCTTATGATTCCGGGACTGCACGGAATGTTCAAAGTAGTTACGTTGAGTCTGCAGCAGCTGATGACGGTATACGGGCTTGCATTGTTGAATCTTCCTGTGATCCAGGGAATGAAATATTTGAAAGAGAGATAGAAACAGAGAATGGAATTGAGAAAAGAAACGGTAAAACAGATCAGGGGGCTGATCGTATTTACGGCATTATTGATCGTCTGTCTGTGGAAATATGATGTTGTGATGGATGCGTTTAGATTCGTATTGAATATTTTATATCCATTTCTGCTTGGCGGTGCGATTGCATTCGTCTTAAGCGTTCCGATGAATTTTGTGGAAAGAAAATTATTCACGGAGAGAAAGTTTCCTGAAAAATATAAAAGAAAATATGCCAGAGGGATCAGTCTTCTGATCGTTCTTTCCGGTGTGATCGGGCTTCTTGCAATTATCATGTTCGGGCTGATTCCGCAGCTTGCCGGGACATTTGCCAGTCTCGGCAAGAGTATCCAGGATTTTATCCCGCAGCTGCAGGAGTGGGCAGATCATTGGTTTCATAATAATAAGGAGATCATGAATGTAGTCAACAATCTGGAATTTGACTGGAACAAGGTGATGGAGGCTGCGATGGAGTTCCTGAAGAACGGAGCCGGAAGTATGCTGGAATCCACGATCAATACGGCGAAAAATATCATTGGTGCCGTGGGAACATTCTTTATCGCTTTTGTATTTGCAATGTATATTTTGCTGCAGAAAGAAAAGCTGGGAAGACAGGCGAAAAAAGTGTTATTTGCATTTGTCAGAAAGGGAAGAGCAGAGGCTGCGTTGGAGGTTCTTGCATTGACATATAAGACATTCTCCAGTTTTCTGACGGGACAGTGTGTAGAGGCTCTGATCCTGGGATCCATGTTCGTGATTGCGATGACGCTGCTTAGGCTTCCGTATGCACTTCTTACGGGAATTGTGATCGCATTTACCGCATTGATCCCGATCTTTGGAGCATTTATCGGCTGTGCGGTCGGTGCATTTCTGATATTTATGGTGAGTCCGGTCCAGGCATTGATATTTATCGTACTGTTCCTGGTACTCCAGCAGATAGAGGGCAATCTGATCTATCCGCATGTGGTGGGCAATTCGGTCGGCCTTCCGTCTATCTGGGTGCTGGCTGCGGTAAGTATAGGCGGAAGCCTGATGGGTATCGTTGGAATGTTGATCTTTATTCCGCTGATGTCAGTGTTCTATGCTTTGTTCCGGGAAGTTGTCTACATTAAACTGCGGCAGAAAAAGATTTATCCACAGGATATTGGGTGATTGTGGATAACTTTTGGGGATTAAGCATCGGTTTTATCTTTGCTGCCTTTGCTGTCCTTTCCATTCTGGCCTTTGCTCCAGATACGGAGGGCGGTGAGGATTCCGAATGTATACAGGATCGTCACGAGTATTACCGGATTATCCTTCAGAAAATAAATAACAAGGATAACGGATAACAGACAGATGGCGAGCTGGAATGTAGTCCAGAATCTTTTCTCACGTACTTCCTTTGCCTGCTGGAGAAGTTCCATACGTTTCTGTTCCATGCGGAGATACTCCATCAGATTTTCATCACTGATGCGGGAGAGGATCTGTTCATCACGGTTCATCTCGATCTTGCGTTTGGAACGGAAATTGGAGAAAAATTCGCGGAACGGATGCTCGTCTTTGGAGCGGGACTTTTCCTGTTGTTCGTAGAAATCCTCTTCCAGATCATAGTCGTCTTCTTCCGCATCTTTTGGTGAAGATTCTTTTGTATTTTGGGTGTCACTGAATTTGTTTGTGTTATCGGCAGTTTTACCGTCGGTAGCTTTGCTTTCAGTATCTGAAGTTTCCTGCGCAGCAGATACAGTTTTCTCCTCATCAGAAACAGGGTAAAGCACAACGTTGTCAGTTCCTTTAGTCTCAGACGATTCTTCGGTCTGTACTGCTTTTTCTATATTTTCGGACATAATTTTACCTCCGTCTTCATTTCTATATTGTCTTTTATTTTATCTTTATTATTTTATCATATCAGCTATGAAGGCAAAAAACAAATAAAGAGTACATAAAATTCTGGAAAATAACTTGCAGTAGAAAAACTCCCCTAAAAATGGTAGAATTGTAAGGAATCATTTGGAGGAAAACAAGATGCAGTTAATGAATGAAATCCCGGATACGTTCTGGAGTCTGTTCCGTTCGGTCAACCGGGATATTTATATTGAAGCACTTTTATGTATTAATGAAGAATACGAATATAATAATTATTTCCTGACGAAAGAGGTGTGCATCCAGATCTTAAGTGATATGAATGCGAAGAAGCGCTTTGAGCTACAGCGGGAGGAAAATGATACAGACTTTGATATGTTGGAGACGCCTTCTTCGAGGATCTTAAACTGGCTGCTGCGGGCAGGATGGCTGAAGCGTATCGAGGATTATAATACACTGGTGACAAATATTGTCATTCCGGATTATGCGGCGGTGATGATCGATGCATTTGAAAAGCTGAATTCGGAAGATGCATCGGAGACGGACATTTATATTCAGAATGTGTATGCAACGCTGTATGCGTTCCGCAATGATCCGCGGGCAAGTGTCGGGCTCTTAAGGACGGCTCTGGTGAATACGAGGCGGCTGAATAAGGCACTGCAGGATATGCTTCATAATATGAATAAATTCTTTGCGAAGCTCTTGCAGCAGGATTCTTACAGTGGGATTCTGCGGGAACATCTGGACAGTTATGTGGAAGAGATCGTATGGAAGAAGTATCATATTCTGAAAACATCGGACAACTTTTATATCTATAAGATGGATATTAAGAAATGTCTGAGAGAGATCCGGGATGATGAAGCATTTATCATGAAGGTACAGGCACGGTCGAAGATGCTGGGAGATAACCAGGATGATGTGTTGGATCTGTTGGATCTGATCGAGCGTGGATTTGACGATATCGAGCACCGCATTGCCAATATGGACAAAGAACATACGAAATATGTCCGGGCAACGGTAACCAGAATGAATTATCTGTTAAGCGGTGAGACAGATACGAAGGGCCTGGTGGTACAGCTTCTGAATAAGATGTCGGAAGAACCGGAGCAGATGGAAGAGATCATCACAGAGACCGGAAAGCGCATGAATCTGTCACTTCTGGAGATCCTGTCAGAGAAGTCTTTATATAAGAGAAGAAAATCCAGAAAAGACTTCATCAGTCAGCTGCTTCCGGATGAGACGACGGGTGATCTGGATAAGGACGATATCTTAAGACTGAACCGGATACAGATGCGGTTCAGCAAGAAGCAGATTGAAGAATTCATCGAGAACAATATGGAAGATGAAGTGATGGATGCGTCGAAGATCAATATTGCTGACGAGGAAGAATTTGAAAAACTGATTCTTGCTTATGATTACAGTACGCGTAAGAACAGCAGATATATGGTGCTGGAAGAAGAACCGGAGATGGTGGAAAAGGACGGATACCGGTATCCGGCACTCAGGTTTGTGAAACGGCGAGTGTAATAGATAAAAGGAGTTCTGAAAATAAATGATAGATTACTACGAACAGTTAACTCAGGAAGAAAAAGAAGAGGTCACAGAGGTCATCCAGACCCTGTACCGCCAGACATTTCTCCTGGAAAGAAAATTTGATAAACGTGCGGGCAGGATGCAGTATACAAAAGAATACCGCACCTGCACGAAGCATCTGGAATTTTTTAAAGCATATTTTGAAGTCGCAGGGATCACGCTCAGAGAAAATGTACATATGGGTGTGATCTATATCCAGGGCGAACAGTTGTGGGGCGAGAAGCTGCCGCGTCTGGCGACGATCTATTTACTGGTGCTGAAGCTTATCTATGACGAGCAGATGCAGACTGCATCGTCGAGCAGCCATGTGGTGACAACACTTGGTGCAGTAAACGGAAAAGCGGGAGAATTTCATGTATTGAAGAGTCTTCCGTCAATTACGGAAATGAGACGAACGATCGCACTTCTGAAGAAGTATCAGATCATCGAGCCGCTTGATGTTCTGGAAGAATTAAACGAGTCGACCCGCCTGGTCATCTACCCTTGTATCCATACGGTACTTTTAGGAGATGACATCAGGGAATTATTAGCAACATTCAGTGAGGAGGATCAAATTGGAGACGAAGCAGCCATTCAAAGCACTCTCGAAGATATGCCTGAATAACTGGCATTACATAGATAAAAAGATACTGACGCTTAATGAAGGAATCAACTTCTTCACCGGACATTCCGGAAGTGGTAAATCGACGGTTCTGGATGCGATCCAGATCGTGCTGTATGCCAATACGGATGGCCGTGGATTTTTCAATAAGGCGGCAGCAGATGATTCGGACCGTACACTGATCGAGTACTTAAGAGGTATGGTGAATATCAGTGAAAATAATGAATCACAGTATTTAAGAAATCGTAATTTTTCCAGTACGATCGTGCTGGAGCTGACACAGACGAATACCAGAGATAAACAGTGTGTCGGTGTTGTGTTTGACGTGGATACGTCGAATAATGACGTAAGCCGCCTGTTCTTCTGGCATACGGGAGAATTACTTCCGAATCATTACCGTTCGGAAGGCCGGTGCCTTACCACTGCGGAAATGCGTGAGTACCTGCAGCGTTCCTTTACGCCAGAACAGTTCTACTGCGGACCGAGCAATGAAAGATTTCGGAGACAGCTATACGATATCTATCTTGGCGGTCTGGACATGGAAAAATTTCCAAAGCTATTCAAACGTGCGATCTCGTTCCGTATGAATATCAAACTGGAAGATTTCGTAAAGGAATATATCTGTATGGAGCAGGATATCCATATTGAGGATCTGCAGGAAAGTGTCATGCAGTATGGACGCATGCGCAGTAAGATCGAAGAGACGATGGAGGAGATCAGAAGACTGAAGCTGATCTGCGGAAAGTATGAGCAGTATGCAGAAAAATCCGATGAGGAGAAGGTGTGCTCTTATCAGATCGACCGTCTGGAGATTATGAACCATGAGGTGAAGAGTCAGGAAGCCAGAGACCGGATCAAGGTAAGGCAGGAAGCCATCGAAGATCTGAAGAAGCAGCAACAGGTGCTGGAGCAGGAAGAAAAGGACCTGCAGAAAGAGTATGAAGAGATCATTCTGCGGATCGCAGACAGTGGGTATGCAAGGCTGGAGTCAGATCTGAATACATTAAATGAGACGCTGGAGCGTCTGAATAACGGAAAAGTCCGCTGGGAGCAGACTGCAGAGCATCTGAAGGTATGGACGGAGAAAGACATTACGCCAAATCAGGTGATCTGGGATATTGAAAAATTCGCAGACGGAAGCATTTCCGAAGAAGAGCTTGTGCGCCTGCAGGAAGGCTTAAAAGATCTGCAGGAGGAGCTGGAAGACCAGAGACAGGAAGCGGATGCAGACCTTCGCCGGATCAAGAAAGAAGAGAAAGAGGCAAGAGCAGAGTTAAAAGAACTGAAGCAGGGAAAGAAGGCTTATCCGAGAGAGCTGGAAGAGGCGAGATTCGAACTGCGTAACCGCCTGCACGAGCGCTGCGGCAAGTTCGTGAATGTGCATATTCTTGCGGATCTTCTGGATGTGAAGGACGAGAGATGGCACAATGCAGTGGAGGGTTATCTTGGAAATAATAAATTGCAGCTGATCGTGGAACCAAAGTATGCCAGGGCTGCGATGGACATTTACCAGGAGATGGATACAAAACGTTTCTTCCGGGCAGCAGTCCTGGATACGGAGAAGCTTACGAAGGACAAGCATCAGGTACAGCCGGGGGCGCTGGCAGAAGTAGTAAAAGCGAAAGAAGCGTATGTGCAGGAATACATTAATTTCTTCCTTGGAAATGTAAAGAAATGCGAATCACTGGATGAACTGCGTGAGTGCAGGATCGGTGTGACACCGGATTGTATGCTGTACCAGAGCTACAAACTGCAGCACATGAATCCGGAGAATTACACCAGAAGAGCCTATATTGGTGAGACGAGTATGCGCCAGAGAATCCGCAAGCTGGAAGAAAAATGTGAGAAGTTAAATGGCGAGAGAATGCCGGTACAGGAGCTGTTAGAAGAGATCCGCCAGGCAATGCAGATGGAGATGTTGAAGCAGCCGGCAGAGGATTATCTCGGATGGCTGGCTGACAGCAAGGCAATCATTTCCAAAGAAAAGAAAAAGGCTCAGCTTCTGGAACAGATGAAGAAGTTAAAGGATGAATCCGTTGCTGCATGGGAAGGCAAGAAGAAAGAAGTGCAGGCGGCACAGGATGCGAAGAAAGAATCCGTATCCAAGGTGCAGGAAGCAATCTGGGAGAACAAGAAAGAAATCGAACGTCTGAATGCAGAAGTTCTCGAATCGGAAGAACAGATGAAGGACGTGAAGAGAAAAGTAGCAGATAAGCGTTATGAGAAGGAGTTCCAGGAATATCTGGCGAGCAGAAAATCCGAGAATTATGAGTATCTGAGACGTCAGATGGTTTCGCGGGTATATACGCTCAGGGAAGAAGAGGAAGACGCTTACCGGAAGCTGGTGGAAGAGAGAAGCAGTTATATCAGAGAATATCCGAACCGTACATTCTCAACTTCTATCCGGGACAACGCGCCGTATGAGAAGCTTTTGAATTCGCTGTCCTGCGATCATCTGGAGACTTACAGGGAGTCGGCGAAGACACAGGCGAAAGCGGCTGTGGAGCATTTCAAAGATGACTTCATCTTCAAGATCCGAAGTGCGATCCTGGAGGCTTATCAGAGAAGGGATGAGCTGAACCGGATCATCAGCAAACTGGACTTCGGTAAGGATAAGTATCAGTTCGTGATCACGAAGAACAAGGGTGCAGATGGAAAATATTATAAGATGTTCATGGATGATTCCCTGCAGATCCGTCCGTCTGACTTAGATGATACGATGGACAACCAGCTTGATATGTTCACGATGGAGCATGAGAACCAGTATGGGGAGATGATGAACGAGCTGATCAACATCTTCATCCCGCCGGAGAATGCGACGAAGGACGAGATGGATGAGGCGAAACACAACATGGATAAGTATGCGGATTACCGAACCTATCTGTCATTCGATATGCAGCAGATCGTACATGGCGATAAGGAGATGACGATCGGACTGAGTAAGATGATCAAGAAGAACTCCGGCGGGGAGGGGCAGAACCCGCTGTACGTGGCACTTCTGGCAAGCTTTGCGCAGCTTTATAAGATCAATCTGTCGCCGAAGATGCACCGGTCACCGACACTGCGTCTGGTTGTGCTGGACGAAGCATTCTCCAAGATGGATGCCGAGAAGGTGGCAAGCTGTATCTCACTGATCCGCGGACTTGGCTTCCAGGCGATCATCAGCGCGACGAATGATAAGATCCAGAACTATCTGGAGAATGTAGATAAGACCTTCGTGTATGCGAACCCGAATAAGAGACATATTTCCATTCAGGAATTTGAGAAGACGGAGTTTGGGGAGTTGGCGGAGGAATAAGGGGGACGGGAAAAGTGGCTTTTTCCCTGTCCCTAATGGTTTTATGAAGTGGTATTTTCTGCATAGTTGTTACGTGCCTGACGAGGTGTCATTCCGTAGATTTCTTTGAAGAGACGGTTAAAGATTGTCTGGTTAGTGAAACCACTCTTCTGCATTACCTCAGAAATGGACTTGTCTGTATTCATCAGAATACGTCCAGCATGAGAAATACGCACCTCATTCAGGTAACGAAGAAATGTAATACCCATATGCTGCTTGAAAAAACGGCAGAAATATTCCCGGCTGAATCCTACCTGATTAGCTACTTCTTTCAATGAGAGTTTTTCTGTATAATGTTCATTCACATAAGAGATGATTTTTCGCAGAATATCATTAGACTGACTTGTTCCAGTAGTCGTTCCCGGCAGGGAATATACGGAAAAATAACGAATCAAATCAGCAAGCATCAGCAATGCCGTGCCGTCTGAACGCATGGCGCTGGTGCTTTTATTTTCGACATTGGTTCGTGTCAGATCGTGGGCAAGCTGGCAGATGTGGATGTACTGGGTGGATTTTGGATCATCCAGAGGAACCGGGCGGCAATTTATATGATACAGTTCCAGATCCGGGCAGTAGACCGCGAGCTGTTTTTTATCGACATGGATACATAAAAACATATACAGGTTAGAATCCGAATGTATGGAATGTACTTCTTTGGAATCAAAAACAATCAGTTGATTGTGGTGAAGGGTAAGATGTTCGTGTTCGATATGAACACGGACGGATCCATTCAGGCAGAATAAAATCTCCATGGCTTCGTGCCAGTGGGCTGGAATATGTGTATTTTCAAGTGCGGCCATTGATACTTGGATACCTAGATTGCCAAGTGGATGCAGTGCTTCGTGATATGCTTTTGCCATAATAATCTCCTTTTTATAAATAGTAAAGCCAGTACAATAATGTCAATATCGTTGTAAAATAAGATAATTATAACACTGGTTTGAAACCGAAAACAAGGCTAAAATACAAGATGTAAAAGGAAAACAAAGAAAATAAATATATAAATAGTAAAAAAGGAGAGGTCAATATGAGTACAGTAGCACTTAAGAATACAATGGTAATGAATAACACAGAGAAAAAGGCTGGTTTAGTGGAGCGTTTCAAAAAATATTTTCTGGATAATGCAGCGTTTTTTGCGGCGGCTTCTGCAGGAATGTCTGGAAATGGTTATGCGGCAGCACAGATCATGAGAGATGCAAGACGTGTTGCATCTGCTAACAGATAAGAAAGAATAAGAATGACTATTAAGGGAAGACATCAGGTAAATAAGAACTGGTAACTCGCAATCTCCGGAAGATCAGGTGTTGATATAGAACTGCGTGCAAAAGTATTATGTATAATATGGTGGCACCGACTGTTACACATCAGTAAATCGCTTTTGAGATTGCGGTGGCTTTGCGGAAATATATCAAAGATAAAGGGGGAAAGTGTAAGGTGTTTATGTCCCCCGGTTGATGTGCAGCTGGATAAAGATAATAAGACGATGGTACAGCCGGATGTTTTAATCTTATGTGACCAGAGCAAGAATACAGGCAGATGTATCTACGGCGTTTCGGATATGGTTATAGAGGTTATCAGGGGGATAGAAAATATTTAGCACATTTATATTATAAAAAGAAAAAATGAATATTATTTCAAAATCCAGTACATAACCAGTTGAAAAAAATATGCTATACTGCTGATAGAAGTACTACGAAAAAAGCGGTACAAAAACCAGAAATGGAGAAAAGCATATGAAATTAACAATATTAGGAACCGGAAATGCAACGGTAAGTGAATGTTATAATACTTGCTATGCAATCAGCGATGAAGGGAAACATTTCCTTGTAGATGCAGGCGGTGGCAACCGTATTCTGAAAGTATTAAAAGACACAGGAATCGACATGAATGATATCCACGATATCTTCGTTACACACGAGCATGTAGACCACGTGCTTGGAATTATCTGGCTGGTGCGTATGATCGGACAGAGAATGAACCAGGGAAAATATGAAGGTGATCTTCGCATTTACTGCCATGAGGAGCTGGCAGAGAAGATTCAGGCAATCGCAAATATGACGATCCAGCAGAAGGTCTGTAAGCATATGGGAGAGCGAATCCAGTTTGATGTCGTGAAAGACGGAGACAGCAGAACGATTCTCGGATGTCCAGTGACATTCTTCGACATTGGTTCGACAAAGGCGAAACAGTTCGGATTCACCATGCAGCTTAAGAGCGGTAAGAAATTCACCTGTGTTGGTGACGAGCCGTACAATGAGGTGGATTATAAATATGTGAAGGGCAGTGACTGGCTGCTTCATGAGGCATTCTGCCTGTTCGGTGAGGCGGATAAATTCAAGCCTTATGAGAAGCATCATAGTACAGTAAAAGAAGCATGCCAGCTTGCGGAAGAACTCGGTGTGCCGAATCTGTTGTTGTATCATACAGAAGAGACACATCTGGCGGAGAGAAAGAAGTTGTATACGGAGGAAGGACAGCAGTATTATCATGGCAATCTGTATGTGCCGGATGATCTGGAGACGTTTGAGATATAGAAAAGCAAAAGAAAATAAAAATAGATTAGAATGTAAGAAAACCTGCCGACGGGCAGGTTTTCTTGCGTTCATTTTTGATCCGGAAGGGACAATAAAAAAGTCAAAAACCCTGTCCCCATGGCTACATGGCTAAAAAAGATCGAGCATATTATCCAGATAAATCTCTTCCCTGACATGCAGTTGATATTCCGGCTTCGTCATATAATAAAGCAGAAATTCAAGAATCAGCGCACTTCCAAGCCCGCGTCCTTCAATCTTAAAATTAGAAAATCCCATGGGCATGTAAATATTCTGTATATCATCCACACTGATGAATCCGGGATTTTCCATTGCCTTGGAAAAGCGGTAACCGTTACCGCCATCCGGCGAAGCACAGTGAAACTCCGGGGCAGGATTTCCGAGATTCTTCCGGCTGACGGATTCATAACAAGTCTTTCTGTCCTTACAGCCGAACCAGCAGCATTCATTGCATAAGAATTCTACTTTATCTTTCTGGTGCTGCGACATCAGGTCTAATTTATCGAATACTTTGTTTAACCGGAAGTCCGGTACAATATAACGGAAATCTTCTCGGTTTATTTCAGTTAAAAAATCCTGAAAATCTGTCAGAACTTTTGTGGTTGAAGAGATAAGGTAGAGATCAGGATAATTTTTTTGTAAATAGTTTAATAAAAGCTCGGAGTGCACGATCACGCCATTCTGGAGTTGGTGTGTATGTGGTGAATTATCAGCATCAGAGGCGTGTTCGAACATTTTACAAAGCTCGTTACATTTCTTATCTGTAAGATGTTCTTCCCGTAGCAACGAATTACTGAACGTCAGCCGGGCCGAGATGCCGTATTCCCGCACCAGATCAAGCACGTCTTCCGGATCAGAATATCCAAATGAAGTACGCCCGCCGCCCCAGATACAATCCGAAGGAGCACCATAGATCGAGCCAATCTCACACCAGTCGTAAAAATATTCCCTGTGTTTCCGGAATAATGGAAGGAATATGCGGTACAATTCGTAAAATTCAAACAGGCCTGGGAGGTGGTAAAAGGCAGTAGGATTATTATTTTGAATATTTGCTGTAGTTGCTGTATTCATGTGGTTACCTCTGGAAAATTTTCTATGGTTAATGATAACACATTATCCCGGCAGTGAACACGTATATTTCCGCATATGATACACCACATATAGTGCGATCATAGGTTCCGTAAGCGGCATTGCGGACCACAGACTTCCGGGCAGGCAATGTCCTTATAGCATATTTTTAATTTATGTCAAGGTTTTACATGCATTTCACTTGCATTATCCACATACATGTGTATAATAAAGCTTGTTCGGTATTTTTGAAAAAAAAGTATAGTAATAGAAAACTTTTGAAAATATGGAGGTGAAGATGTGGATATCGGAAAGAAGCTGAGAGAGCTTAGAAAGCAGAACGATCTGACATTGGAAGATCTGGCTTCGCGCAGTGAGCTTACGAAAGGATTTCTGTCACAGGTGGAGCGTAACCTGACGGCACCGAGTATTGCGACACTGGAGGACATTCTGGAAGCACTTGGAAGTAATCTGTCGGAATTCTTTCACGAAGAGGAAGAAAAGCAGATCGTGTTCGGAACAGATGATTTCTTCGTTGATGAGAAAGAAGATTACCAGGTGGAATGGATCATTCCAAATGCGCAGAAGAACCAGATGGAGCCGATTCTTATGACACTCTATCCGCATAAAAAGAGTCATATCCAGACGTCGTATACGGGCGAGGAATTTGGCTATGTACTGAAGGGAAATATTACGATTATGCGCGGCGGTAAAAAATATAAAGTGAAGGCGCATGAGACGTTTTATATGGATGGTGCGAAGAGTCATTATCTTTATAATCACGGGAATAGCCCGGCAAAGATATTGTGGATCACGACACCGCCAATCTTTTAAAAATAAACCAGAGGGGACAGTAAAAAAGCCGGAAAACCCGTCCCCATGGAAAGGAGAACCATGGAAGAGAAAAAACTAATCGAATTTCGCAATATTGTGAAAAGCTTTGATTCGCAGGTTGTGTTAAAAGGGATCAACCTGGACATATATGAAAATGAATTCGTAACCCTGCTTGGACCAAGTGGATGTGGTAAGACTACACTGCTCCGAATCCTTGGAGGATTCCTGGATGCGGATGAAGGAAAGGTGATCTTTGACAATGAAGATATCACCGACAAGCCGCCGTATGAACGAGAACTGAATACCGTATTCCAGAAATATGCATTATTCCCACATCTGAGCGTATATGAAAATATCGCATTTGGATTAAAGCTTAAAAAAATGAGTAAAGATATTATTGAACAGAAGGTTATGAAGATGCTGAAACTGATCGGTCTGGAAGGCTATGAGGATAAGAATACGACCTTACTTTCCGGTGGTCAGCAGCAGCGTGTGGCAATCGCGAGAGCACTGGTCAATGAGCCGAAGGTACTGCTTCTGGATGAGCCGCTGGCAGCGCTGGACTTAAAGCTTCGGAAGGAAATGCAGTATGAACTGAAGCGCATCCAACAGGAGGTCGGCATTACATTTATCTTCGTAACACACGATCAGGAAGAGGCACTTACGATGTCGGATAAGATCGTCGTTATGCAGAAAGGTGAGATCCTTCAGATCGGAACCCCGCAGGAGATTTACAATGAGCCGACAAACCGTTTCGTTGCAAACTTCATCGGAGAGAGCAATATCATTTCCGGAAGAATGATTGAGGATTACAAAGTTCGTTTTGATGATATCACGTTCGACTGTGTGGATCAGGGCTTTAAGGAAAATGAGCCGGTGGATGTCGTGATCCGTCCGGAAGACATCGATATCGTAGATGTAAAAGACGGCAAGATGACAGGTGAGGTATTAAGTGTTCTGTTCAAGGGTGTGCACTATGAGATCATGGTGGAGACGGTTCCCGGAACGAGTGTTACGGTGAACATGCGTGTCATCCGTAATCACGATGTGACCAGCGAAGACGGGAGCGAGAAGATCAGTGCCAACAACTTCTATGTAGATCTGGAAGATGTGGAGAATCTGGATGATAAGGAAATTGTCGCACTGTCGAATGCACAGGCATGGGAGACGGAAAGTGATGAGTACATTTCCATTGCAAATATTGAATATGAACTGGAAGCAAAAGAAGGCCAGTATCCGGTAACATTCAGCACAGCAAACGGAACCAGCATCGAGAGAACCATCTTTGTAGTTAACCAGCCGTTCGTTAAGAATGAGAAGGCAAATGAAGGTGTTATGGCATTCAACTTCTTCAAGACGGTAGATGAGATTACAGAATCCCAGGCATTGGATACGGATCTTAAGACATGGGCAAATGCACAGGGATGGAAACTGACGGATGAAGACCAGAGCGTGGACATCAGTGTAGACTATGATTTTGATCCGGAAGAAGTAACAGAAGGCGTGTATGAGATTACATTTTCCACTACGGGACGTGAGTTCAAGATCCATACAACGGATTATTCGGAGGAAGGACAGGAGGTCGGCCTGACATTCTTCCCGGAAGATATCCATGTTATGCCGAAGGTGGTATTCTAAGATGAAGAAATTTTCACAGTTAGCATTTCCGTATATTGTGTGGGCGGTACTGATGCTGGTGTTCCCGATGGTTCTGATCGCACTTTATTCGGTGACAGACCAGGGGAATACCATCCTGTCGTTCACATTTACACTGGAACATTATGCCAAATTTTTTACCGACCCGGATTTCTTATTAATCCTCTGGCGTTCCATTGTGATTGCGGTAAAGACAACAGTGATCTGCCTGTTACTGGGCTATCCGATCGCATATTATATTGCGCGCAGTGAGCAGAAAAAGCAGAATGCGCTGATTCTTGTGATCACGATCCCGATGTGGATCAACATGTTGGTAAGAACGTATGCATGGATCGGACTCTTAAGTGACGGCGGTCTGATCCAGAGAATTTTACAATTGATTGGACTTGGAAAGGGATCGCTTCTTTATACAGAAGGAGCAGTGCTTCTTGGCATGGTATATAACTTCCTGCCATTTATGATCCTGCAGATCCAGACGTCACTTAGTAAGATGGACAATTCCTTGCTGGAAGCGAGTGCAGACCTTGGGGCAAGCCCGGCGCAGACATTTAAGCGTGTGACACTGCCGCTTTCCGTGCCGGGAATCATCAACGGGATTACGCTGGTATTTCTTCCGGCAGTCAGTTCTTTCTTTATACCGAAGCTGCTCGGCGGCGGTCAGTATTTCCTCATCGGAAATATGATCGAGAACCAGTTCATTACGGTTGGAGAGTGGAACTTCGGAAGTGCCATTTCCATGATCATGGCGGTCATCATGATGGTACTTATGATGGTTGTCCGTAAGATCGAGATTCGTAACCAGGGCGGAAAGGGGGTATAATCGTTATGAATAATAAGGGAAAACGTCCGATAGGGAAGATCCTTATGATACTGGCGGTTGTGTTCTTCTATCTTCCGATCCTGTACATGATCATATTCTCATTTAACGATGGGAAATCACTGACGAGTTTTACAGGATTTTCACTCCGCTGGTACAAACATATGCTGGATTCATCAGATATGATGGATGCATTGTCGACAACATTCAGTATTGCATTGCTTGCGACCTTTATTTCAACGGTAACAGGAACAATTGCAGCAATCGGTATCAGTAAATCAAAGAAGATTGTGCGTGACCTGATGGAGCAGATCAACAACCTTCCGATCATGAATCCGGAGATTGTAACGGCAATCGGATTTATGTTATTATTTATTACATTTCATGTGGAAAAAGGTTATGTAACGATGCTTCTGGCACATATTGCATTCTGTATTCCATATGTTATGTTATCGGTCATGCCAAAGATAAAATCGCTGGATCCGAACCTTGCCGATGCGGCAATGGATCTGGGGGCAACACCGTGGCAGGCACTGACGAAAGTTGTTGTGCCGCAGATCACGCCGGGAATCGTAGCCGGTGCATTGATCGCATTTACCATGTCAGTGGATGATTTCATTATCTCTTACTTTGTAACTGGACGTGGTGTGAAGAACTTAAGCATCATGGTGTATACGATGAGTAAACGTGTCAACCCGAGTATCAATGCAATCTCGACACTGGTGGTTGTGATCATCACGATCGTACTTGTGATCATCAATGCTGCACCGGCACTTTTTGCAAAACGTGCGAAGAGAAACAGCATCGGCAGACGAAATGTACTGGTACCTGCAGTTGCGGTTGTGTGTGTACTGGCGATCGTAGCCGGAGTTGTGACATATAATAACAAGAAAGAGCCATTGCCATTCGAGGGGCAGACGCTTCGTATCTACAACTGGGGCGAGTATGTAGGTGAACATATTATCCAGGATTTCCAGAAAGAAACAGGGGCAACGGTACTTCTTGAAAATTTTGATTCGAATGAACAGATGTATATTAAGGTTGCAAATGGAGAAGCTTACGACATTCTTGTACCAAGTGATTATATGATCCAGAGACTCATTTCCGAAGGATATTTACAGAAATTGGATAAGTCGAAACTGAACTGTATGGATAAATTATATGATGCGGTCAAAGGACTTCCGTATGATCCGGAGAATGAATATTCTGTTCCGTACTTCTGGGGAACAGTCGGAATCGTGTACGATAAGACAAAAGTCGACATCAAAGACCTGGAAAAAGAAGGCTATAACATTTTTCTGGATCAGAAATATAAAGGGGACATCTACCTGTATGACTCAGAGAGAGATTCCTTTATGATGGCATTGAAGGCATTGGGATATTCGATGAATACGTCTGACGAAAGCCAGATCCAGGAAGCGTATAACTGGCTGGTTCAATGTGTACAGACCATGAAGCCGGAGATCGTTACCGATGAGATCATTGATAACATGGCACAGGGAAGGAAGGCACTTGGTCTGATCTATTCCGGAGATGCGACATATGTGATCAATGAGAATGAAAACATGGGATACTACATGCCGGAAGGCGGAACCAACCAGTGGTCCGATGCCATGGTCATTCCGAAGAATGCGAAGAATCCGGAACTTGCACATGCATTTATCAATTATGCAAGTGATTATGACGGAGCTTATGACAATTCAAGTTATGTAGGTTATACATCGGCGAATAAGAAGGTTATGAAAGATCTGTATGGCAAGGGCGGAGAGTTCGAAGGAATTGATGCATATAAACCAAGAACAGATAATAAGAATGATGAAGTCTTTGAGTATAATGAAGAGACGAAGAAAGAGATCAGTAATCTTTGGAGTAAGGTGAAGATTGCGGCTAGTAATACGAATTAAGGGGTCAATGGGCCAATGGGGACGGGGAAAATGGAATTTTCCCCGTCCCTGTTTCTATTTAAACACATACTTCTGGATCACATCAAACGACGCCGGCCCAACATCCAGAACCGCCTTATGAAACCGCATCTGCGTAAAGTTATCACCCCACTTATCCACTGCATTTTTCTTAAGTTCCAGAAATTCCAGATACCCAATATAGTATTTCAGATAATTAGCCGGATCGGCAATGATCAGATCATAGATATCCTCAATGGTCGCATCATCCGTTATCCCATAAGTGTGGAAAAAAGCCGCCGCATCGGCAAGTTTCCAGCCATCGTAATGAATTCCCATATCGGCAAGTGCATATAGTCCCAGAATGACAGATGAGTTGCGTTGAAATAATGTAGCCTGCTCTTTCGTCAGTGTGGAAAAGTAGTAGCTCATCATCTCGCTGTAAGTGGCCCAGCCCTCGGTGTATCCGCCATAGTTCAGTACACAGCGGATTGGATCGGGATGAAGGCTTGCATAATAGACATTCTGATATAAATGTCCGGGGTAGCCTTCGTGGGCGAGGGTGGTGAAGAGAGAGAGGTTGTCGGTGATGTGTCCGTTGTTGATGTAGATTACATTTTCAGAAGTGTTGTCGATGGCCGGGATCATGTAGAAAGCCGGACTTAAGTAGTCTTCCATGGATTTCTGGACGTATTTAATCTGTGTATGAATCTGTGGATATGGTGGAAAATCTTTCGTAATCTTGCCGGACAATGTGGATAAAATCTTTTTCGGATCAGATTCGGCGAGCGGTGTTCCCTGGGAACTGAAAATATCAGAAGTTACGGAGGATGAGCCGGAGAAGTCTTCTGTCAGTACCCGTTGCATAACTGTAAGATCCGAAAGTATCTGTGCATTTGCAAGATTTTGCAGCTCTGCAATACTGCGGAAAGAGCCAGTCTCACTTCTTACCAGATATTCGTAATAAGTCCGGCCATTCGGAAGATAGCACAGCCCGTTATTGGTTTTTTTCCGGAACTGCGGAGCCCGGACAAGCCGGAAATAAGCTGTTCATAGGCCGGAAAAATATAGTTTTTTTATGTAAACGTTGTTCTGCCGGGTATAGGTTTCCCGCTGCTTTTCGGTAAGGATACCGTCTTTGGCAGAAGCAAGTTCTTCCAGCCGTTCCACGAAAGAAGAATAGAGATAATTGCTTTCTTTTAAATTAACAAAATCCCGGCATTCTTTGATGATGGAGTCAGCAGTGTAGGAGGCCATAAAAAGACCGGATTCGGATTTGATGTGTTCAAAATTCAGGATAGAGCGGAAATACTCCGGTGTTTTAGTAAGAAGTTGCAGATAGTTTTCAATATCGGAAATTTCATAAAAACGATATTCTGATAAGATGACCGGAAGCTGTGACTGGGTTCCGGTGAGCGGCGCAAGCGGTTCATCGTAAAGTGTATAGGGAGCCAGATCATAAGCGGAAGTCAGATAGTCATCCAGTACATCATAAGTGAGACGGTTGTTTTTTGAAAGTGAAGTTCTGTTATGAGAGCGGAGCCTGGTTCGTTCTGCATCGATGCTTGAGTGTACCAGTCCGGGATCGGTGGTGCAATGTCCATAGGAAATGGGCGTATTTTTTATGCCGTATTTTCCGGGATTTTTTAAGGTGTAGTGGAGAGTAATTGTATTTCCGCTGATTTCCTGGCGGAAAAGTTCAGAGGTGTATTGGGAAAATGCCTGATCTGCGTCCTGGTGAAAGTGAAGAAACAGGACGGAAAGAATCAGAAATGCAGCGGCAGATGGAAGGAGCATGAACAGAGGCTTCTGCCGGAATTTTTTCAGAAATTTTTGCATAAAAATCCCCATATAAATCATTTGTATTATTATATGGGGATTTCCTGTAAATATGTATTATCCTTATAATCCGGTAATCAGTTCAACAATAAAGACGCCGAGACATGCGAACAAAGATACCTTCAGCAGACTCTTTCCCTGGTAAGCCAGGAATACAGCAATGATAAATCCGGCAAGTGCAGACCAGATATTTGCGGTGGCACTAAGGATTGCCGGGAATGTCATAGCCGCAAGCGTCACGTAAGGGACATAGTATAAAAATGATTTAATATACGTGCTTTTAATCTCTTTGCGGATCAGTGTCAGCGGAAGCATACGGATCAGGTAGGTGACTGCCGCCATTACAAATATGTAAATGTAAATATTATGATTCATGGTGTGCCTCCTTTACCGGGAAGAAATAAGCCGCAATTCCGGCAATGATCAGAGTAATGATGATAATACGGAATCCGGATGAAATGTTCCGAAGTCCCGGTGTCTTATCAAATAATAAGCTGGCTGTCATGGAAATGACAACAACACCCGCAAGCACACGGTTATTACGTGCCGGCGGAATAATGATCGCGAGGAACATGCCGTAAAGAGCAACGCTCAATGCACTGACAACACGCGCCGGCAATATATTTCCGGACAGGATGCCAAGAAATGTACCGAACACCCATCCGAATACAGAGATAAATATAACCCCGTAAGAATAAAAAGGACTCAGCTTCCCACCCTTACAGACTGTGACACCGAAGATCTCATCGGTTACACCATAAGCAATGAAAAACCGGTGGATCAGTGGCGCTTCCGGATCAATCTTCTGCGAAAGTGCGCAGGACATCAGACAGTATCTTAAGTTGATGATAAGCTGTGTGATGGCCATCTCTATATAAGAAGCGGTCGATGCGATCAGCGACAGCCCTGCAAACTGTCCGGCGCTGGTCACATTTGTCAGAGAGATCAGAACCGCATCAAAGATCGAAATTCCGACTTTTTTTGCCATGATCCCAAATGTAAATGAAACCGCTATGTATCCAAGACAGATCGGTATTCCGTCCTTGAAACCGGCGGTGAAATATTGTCTTCTGGTCATAATAAATTCCCCAATCTTATGTATAGTTTCTGTAAATAACGAGAATATTATAAGCTCTCTGATTGGTTGCGTCAATGATGTGAAAAGTGGAAGAACCTAATCATCAATAGGATCTTCCACTTTTCAAATAAATCTCCAACAGGACAGTTTAGAATTGTGCTTAATTTATCGAGATTTTCAAAACGAATAGAACTTGTTTCGTTATTTACCATTCGGTTAAAGTTTTGATAACTTAAATCTAGTTGTTTGAATAACCAGTATTTTGTATGATTCTGAGATTCTAAAATTTCTAAAATTCTTAATTTCACCATATTTTTCACCTGCTTTTTGATGATTATATCGGAAAAAGTATGCTTGCATGAATGATGTGTGCATTATATAATGTGTACATAAGATACCGAAAAATACATGGAGGAAAGACTGATGAAAAAGAAGAAAATTTTAATGTTGGTATGTATGGCAGTATTGGCAGTAACAGTTGTTATACCAGTAAATGCGGCAAAAAAAAATCAAACAAAAAACAGATTCAAGTATTAAATCTGTATCAGGATCAAAAGACAGATATTGAAGAAGCAGAATATTTGGTTTCTTATCTGGAAGATAAAAATATTGATGAAGAATCGGTGGAAAAACAAGAAAAAGAGGAATGGTATATTGATATAAAAACAGGAAAAATCACAAAAGATTCGCAATATAAAAGACATTTTTATAATGATGGTTGGACGATAGAATTTAAAGATGATAAAGGAAAAATATTGTATTCTACTGAAGATGAAGAAGATGAGGGAGGTTATAGAGTATTACATGAGTTTAATAAAGATAAATTTCTGGTTGTAGAAAGACTGGAAAGTATAGATGAGAGGTCTATATATCTGGGATTTATGAATGCAAAAGGAAAATGGAAACAAGATCCATGGAAAGTGGATAATGATTTATTGGGAAGTGGATATAAGGGAGATGAATTATTCCAACTGGGAAAAGGCATTGTGGGATTTTGTATAAAAAATACTGGAACAAGTACGTTACTGGTATTTGATTCTAATACAGATAAAGTATTTTCAATCTCTAATGTATGGCCAAAAAATTTGTATTATTGTGGCGGGAAAATGGTATATCAGATATGGGAGGCATCACGTACATATGAGATTTGTGTGGCTGACAGTGAGGGAAATGTCACCAAACTTCATGAAGAAGGAGTTGATTTATTAGATTCAAATGAAAATGGTTTTTTGACAGACGAAAACGGCATTTCTTTTTATGATTTAAGTGGCAATTTACAATGGTCATTTAACAAATATGATGTAAGCAGTGCATGGTTATATGGAAAAAATGTATTTGTTAAATTAAATGGAAATGATGGAAACACATATATTTCTAATATTGATCAAAAAACAGGAGAGCTTGTATATGAACCTATTCGTATTTTTAATGATGAAATTACAGGTAAATATATGGTGGATATAAGAAGTAATAAAGATAATTTGGAGATTGTAAATTTAGTAAATGGAAAGTCAAAAAATACTATAAAGGTATCTGCAAAATATATATCAAAATCTAAAGTAAAATATTCTGGAAATGGTATCTTTGATTTTTTCGACTATTAGTGGAAAAAAAATAATGTTGGAGACTGTAGAAATTTTTGATGTTAAAGGGAAAGAGATTAGACCTTATGTCGAAAAATAAGAGGAAAGAGCAGATATGAATAAATCTATGAAGTGTATAATTTTAATCTTTGCAGTTATTATGATAATGGTAATAACTGGCTTGGGATTTTGTAAAGGAAGAAATCAAGGAAAAATTTACAAAGGAGCAAAAAATAGAAAAGGCAGAGAATGGGGAAAAAACGACCAAATATGTGAATAATGAAGTTACTAAGGATAAACAAACAGGAATTTATTATGTAAAAAAATGTTATAGATAATTTTTTTTGATGAAAGTATATCGGAAACAGAAAAAACAGAAATTATTGAT
>ENA-OQDC01000567-OQDC01000567.1-human-gut-metagenome-genome-assembly--contig:-NODE-567-length-24931-cov-3.677875_pt1 | contig 24931 bp, 30 predicted proteins | sample MGYA00242770_ERZ504601 | MGnify/ENA primary metagenome ERZ504601 (study PRJEB26092, sample SAMD00036305) | human gut metagenome | host: Homo sapiens | study: EMG produced TPA metagenomics assembly of...
TGAAGTTCTAAGGATAACATAAGATGGCGAAAAAGTAAAAAATGAAAAAAGCATAAAGACCAAGATAAATAAACGATAATATGATTCCATAATAAATCCCTCCCAATAATTAAAAATCCTTAAAGTTTATTTTAAATAATAATTATAAACAATAGATTTCATATGTCCAGATATCCCCGAAAAAAAAACACTTAATGATAAAGAATCTCAACAAGAAATGATAGACATGTTTTGATACAAATAGTTTCATTTGTGGATGAAAAAGGAATATGGTAAACTGATATTAAAATGAACAATAAATTAGAGCAATAGTTAAGAAACGTTTCTTTAAAATAACAGGAAAGGGAAAGATTATGTACAAAATCAGCAATTTCAGTGACAACGACGACGTAAAGATCATCGACCAGTCAGGACCATTTGAAGTCATCGAATATCAGAGAGACTTAAGTGTTATGCCAGAAGATGCCCAGTTAGCATTCTTCTGCAGTCAGATGAACGTAAGAAAACGTCAGCTTAAATGCGAATTATCTAAAGGAAATGTAACAATTCAGGCAGGTGCCATGCAGTGGATGGCAGGAGATGTCTCTGCGACAACAGGAATCAAAGGAGCAGGAGATTTCTTATCCAAGACAATCCGGGGAAAAGTAACGGGAGAATCTGCGATTAAGCCAGAATATACAGGAGATGGAACTCTTGATTTTGGAACCTACATATAAACATATCATTTTATTAGATCTTGACGAATGGGGTAATTCGATCGTATTAGATGATGGTTTATTTTTAGCCTGTGAATCTACACTGAAACAAAAAGCAGTCAGAAGAAAGACGTTCTCTTCTGCATTTGCAGGTGGTGAAGGATTCTTCAACCTAGGATTAAAAGGAAGCGGAGTTGTCTGTCTGGAATCCGATTGCCCAAGAGAAGAATTAGTGGAAATCACATTAGAAGATGATGTTATAAAGATTGACGGAAACCTTGCAATTGCATGGAGTGGAAGTCTTGACTTTACGGTAGAACGAGCAGGAAGATCTTTGCTTGGTTCTGCAGTGAGTGGTGAAGGTCTGGTAAATGTATACCGTGGAACAGGAAAAGTATTATTAGCACCAGTTGTGAATCAGGCAATGAAACCACAGCAGGTGGTGGAGAAAGAGCCAGTGATCGTTAGTGATGACGACGAATAAGAATATAACATATATACAAAAGATTGCTTCATAAAAAGAAATAGCATTTGTTACAAAAAATAAGTAACTTTAGTAAGAAATGCCATTGCAACTTTTATTTTTACATTCTTAGCTTTTGCCATTGCACAGTTTGGATTATTAGCCGTTGTAAAACAGGGATATGCATACCTTGGATACGCAGCATTTATCACACTGTTTGTTCCATTTATTGTTCATGTGATCGCAACAAAAGGAAAAGAAATTTAAAGTTTTGTATACAAAAACTTGAAAATTCAAACGATTTGATCTATAATAACAAAGAAATAAAAACAGGGAGCTTGTGAAACAGGCTGAGAGGAAAGTAAAACTTTCGACCTTTGAACCTGATTTGGGTAATGCCAGCGTAGGAAACGAAGATCATGAATCGCGAATATACGGAAAGTTACTAAATCAGTAGCTTTCCGTTTTTTGTGTTTATAGGCAAGTAAATTTTATGAGAAAACAGCCTATAAAACAATGCGGTCAATTGGGGGCACCACTTTTGATCGCAATACAAAAATAATGCATAAGAGAAAAGGAGAGATACTTATGAGAACAGCATTATCAATCGCTGGAAGTGATTCCAGTGGAGGCGCTGGAGTTCAGGCTGACTTAAAGACTATGACAATGAATGGTGTATTTGCAATGAGCGCCATTACAGCACTGACAGCCCAGAATACAACCGGCGTAACAGGAATCTTAGAAGCAGATCCAGAGTTTTTAAAGAAACAGATCGACGCAGTCTTTGAAGACATCAGGCCAGATGCAGTCAAGATTGGAATGGTTTCCTCGAGTGGACTGATCAAAATGATCGCAGAGAGATTACAGCATTATAAAGCGGAAAATATCGTTGTTGATCCAGTGATGGTAGCAACGAGTGGATCAAGATTATTAGAAGAAGATGCTGTAGATACATTAAAGAAAGAACTATTACCGATTGCAACGGTAATCACACCCAATATTCCAGAAGCAGAGATTCTTTGTGGTATGGAGATTCACACGGAAGAAGATATGGTAGCAGCGGCAAAAGCAATCTATGAAGATCTTGGATGTGCTGTCTTATTAAAAGGTGGTCATAACATCAACGATGCCAATGACTTATTATATACAAAAGAAGAAGTTTCTTGGTTTAAAGGAAAGAGGATCAACAACCCAAACACACACGGAACAGGATGTACTCTTTCTAGTGCCATCGCAGCAAATCTTGCCAAAGGTTTTGATCTTAAGACTTCTGTACAAAGAGCAAAAGATTATATTTCAAGAGCTTTAGCAGATATGTTAGATTTAGGAGCTGGAAGTGGACCAATGAATCATGCGTTTGATTTAAAAGATGAATGGAAAGAGGAGGCATAAGTGATGGGAAGCAGAAGAACATCAATCTTTGAAAACGGACTGATCTGGTTTGGAGCAGGAGTTTCATTAGCAGAAATTTTAACAGGTACAAGTTTCGCACCTTTAGGGTTTACCAAAGGATTATTAGCGATCATCATTGGACACATCATTGGATGTGGAATGATGTTTTTTGCCGGATTTATTGGTGGAAAGACAAGAAAAAGCGCAATGGAAACTGTAAAAATGAGCTTTGGATCAACAGGAGCTTTGTTATTTGCAGTATTAAATATTTTACAGTTAGTTGGATGGACAGCCATCATGATCTATGATGGATCATTAGCGGCAGCAGGAATCTTTCATGTGGCAAACTGGGTATGGCCAGTTGTGATCGGAGGACTGATCATCATCTGGATCTTAGTTGGAATTGAAAGTTTAGGAAAGATTAATACGGTTGCAATGGCAGCTTTATTTATCTTAACCGTTGTATTAAGCTTTATCATTTTTGGACATGGATCATTAAATACGGTTGCAAACGATGGATTAACATTTGGCGCAGCTGTAGAACTTGCGGTAGCTATGCCATTATCATGGCTTCCATTGATCAGTGACTACACAAGAGAAGCAAAAGAACCAACAAAAGCAACATGGGCAAGCGTGATCGTCTATGGATTAGTCAGCTGTTGGATGTATGTGATCGGTATGGGAATCTCTATTTTCACAGGAGAATCTGATATCGCACAGATCATGGTAAAAGCCGGACTTGGAATCGCAGGATTATTAATTATCGTATTCTCAACCGTAACAACAACATTCTTAGATGCATGGTCTGCTGGAATTTCCAGTGAATCTTTATCTAAGAATATCAATGGAAAATGGATCGCAGTTGCAGCAACAGTGATCGGAATCATTGGAGCCATTGTTTATCCAATGGATGACATCACAGATTTCTTATATCTGATCGGTTCAGTCTTTGCACCAATGATCGCCGTACAGATCGCAGATTTCTTTATCCTTCATCAGGATTTTTCAAGAAAATCTGTATGCATTCAGAACATGCTTGTATGGGTTGTTGGCTTTATTGCATACCGCTGGCTGATGGGTGTCGATACGATCCTTGGAAACACACTTCCTGATATGGTGATCACGATTGTTTTAAGTGTGATCGTAAGTTTATTGCTTGGGAAGAAGAATGACTAAGCCCTTTATAAATTAACTTATATAATAATAACGGAAAAAAATGGTTTTATATCATATACAAAATATGATATAAAGCCACTTTTTTTTATTTAATGATCGAGGTATTACGTTAAGAAGAGAAGACCTTTCACACAAACAGATTATTAATGATCTTGGATTGGTATCACATAATCCGGAAGAAATCTATCAAAATACGATTTATGTTGTAAAGAAACTGGTTACAGAAGCAGGGATTGATAAAAATAAAGTTGCAGGAATTGGGGCAGCATATTTGGCAGGAATTGCTTTGGGAATTTATGATAAAACGATTTTTGACCAGATTAAGTGTGATAAGTATGAGCCATTAATGGAAGAGGAGCGATGGAAACATAAAAAGTATGGTTGGAAAAAAATAATTCAGAGTGCTTGTGAGAAAAATTAAATTAAAAATAGCACAAATCTATAATGCCTTATAGGATATTTTTATATCTTATAAGGTATTTTTCTGTTCATAACCTATTGACAAGTATAATTTCATTCCTTATAATCATATTATTCCTATTAAAATTGTATGAAATATAACGAAGAAGGTGACAGAGATGAAAGAAATATTATGCTTCGGAGAATTCCCAATACATACGGACTCATCCCCGGTACAAATAGAAGATATAACAGAGAAACAAGATGGACAGGTATTTTATCAGAGAAGCTTTACGATAAAGGATATAGAATCATTGAAGAAGGATTATGCGGAAGAACCAGTGTGTTTGATGATGCAACAAGAGATGGAAGGAATGGAGCGAAAGTACTTCCGATGCTTTTAGAAACACACACACCGCTTGATCAGGTGGTTTTAATGCTTGGAACCAATGACTGTAAAATATACAATCATGCAAGTGCAGAGCGTATTGGAAAAGGCATCGAAAAATTAATCCAACAGATCAAAAAACATGATCCTACGATCGATATTTTATTAGTATCTCCAATTGAACTTGGAGAAGATGTATGGAAACCAGGGTTTGATCCCGAATTTGATCAGCATTCTGTGAAAGTATCCAAACAATTAAAACAGACATATTTAAAGATTGCATGGAAATACGGATGTGATTTTCTTGCAGCAAGTGATGTAGCCAAACCAAGTAAGGCAGATATGGAACATATGAATGAAGAAGGACATAAAAACCTTGCAGAAGCCATCGAATCATTTCTTGTAGAAAAGAAAGAAATCATTCAAACGACTATGTAAATGTGGTATGATAAGACAAATGATACAAAACATTCAGAAAGGAATTTTACATATGGAAACGATCAATCCACAGGAATGGAAAAAAGACCTGCCAGCATTTAAAGAAAAGACAGACCGGTTTTATGCAGGAGAATTAAGTAAAGCAGATTATAAAGGATTCTCCGGTGGTTACGAAGCTATGCACAGAAAGATGGAAAAGCAAGCATGATCCGTCTTCGTATGGCGGTGGTCATTTAACAAAAGACAAATTAAAATTTATCGCAGACAATATTAAAACATATAACATAGATAAAGTACATTTGACAACATGTCAGGCAATTCAGTTACATAACTTACAGCCAGAAGCAATCTATGGAATCATGGAAGGTGGATTAGATCATGGCATTGTAACAATGGGTGGTGGTGGAGATTTTCCACGAAATGTTACTGTATCTCCATTATCCGGTGTGCAGAAAGGAGAATATTTTAACGTTCTTCCTTATGCAGAAGCAGCTGGAGAGTATTTAATGACATTTATTAAAAAAGAAGTCATGCCAAGAAAGTTAAAAGTTGGATTCTCAAATGGACCAGCGAATGAGACACATGCAACATTCCGTGATCTTGGATTTGTGGCAAGAGAAGATGGAAACTTTGATGTTTACAGTGCCGGTGGACTTGGCAATAATGCAAGATTTGGACTGAAAGTTGCTGAGAATGTAAAACCAGAGAAGATCCTTTATTATATCTGTGCAATGCGAGAGACATTTATCGCACATGGAAATTACAAACAGCGTGGAAGAGCCAGAACTCGCTATATGCAGGAAACTTTAGGAGAAGAAGGATATATCAAAGCATTCCATGAGAAATTAGATGAAGTTTTCGCATCTGGACAGGATTTAGATCTTCATGTAGAGATTCCTGAAGTAACAAAACAAGGAGATGAAAGTAAAGCAGAAGGAAAACGTGTGATCGAGCAGAAACAAGAAGGATTATATGCAGTTGCTTATCATCCATTTGGTGGCTGTCCAAAACCTGAGAAATTAGGTCAGATCTATGATGTGATCAAAGATATGGATGAGGTAGAAGCACGGATCTCTCCAGATGAGACGATGTATATCATTAATCTGACTGGAGATGAAGCAAAGAAAGTTTTAGAAGTCACAAATGACGGTGCAGAAACATTGTTTGAGACATCGGTATCCTGTATCGGGGCAACAATCTGTCAGGTTGGATTAAGAGATTCTCAAGGACTGTTACACAAAGTGATCAAAGCAGAAAGAGAAGCCGGATTAAAAGATGGATCATTACCAAAGATTCATATTTCCGGATGTATGTCTTCTTGTGGAACACACCAGATCGGAGAGATCGGATTCCACGGAAGTATGAAAGTGATTGATAAAGTTGCTCATTCTGCATTTGTTCTTCATATCAATGGATCTGATTATCAGGGCAAAGAGGTTATGGGAGAAGAAGTAGGAACCATCCTTGAAGAAGATATTCCAAAATTCCTTGTAAAATTAGGACATACCGTTGAGAGCGAAGGACTTGATTATGCACAGTGGAATGCAAAACATCCAGAAGGTATCAAGGAAATCGCAAAAGAATATTTACAATAACAGGTAGAAGCAATGGTATATTTTCCAATGTTTGTACAACTAAAGAATAAAAAATGTCTCGTGATCGGTGGTGGCAGGATTGCGCTTCGTAAGATCGAAGTCTTAAAAGATTTTGAAGCGGATGTTACCGTGATCGCACCAGAGATGATACCCCAGATTCGGCAGATCGATAAGATCCGCCGAATCTTTCGAACATTTATGGAGGAAGATTTCAAAGAAGCAGAGCTTGTGGTTGCAGCAACCAATGATCCAAAGGTAAACAGTGAGATCAGCAAGATCTGTATGCAAAGAAAGATTCCGGTCAATGCAGTTGATCAGAAAGAAGATTGCAGCTTTATTTTTCCATCCTATGTAAAAGAAGGAGAAGTAGTTGCGGCGTTTTCAAGTGGTGGTCAAAGCCCTATGATCACGCAATATTTAAAGGAAAAGATTAAACCAAATCTGACGGAAGAATTAGGACAGATCGCACAGATCTTAGGAAGTTTGAGAGCGTTTGCAAAATCATGTATTGCCACAGAACAGCAGCGCAAGGAATTTTATAAAGAATTATTACAAATCGGATTAAAAGATATTGATTCACTAGAAGAACAACGAATCAATGAAATCATTCAAAAATATACAAAAAATCAGAGTGAAATCGAGGAACAGTAAAATGGAACGTACAAGAAGATTAAGAACAAGTAATTATATGAGAGATATGGTGAGAGAAAACCATGTAAGAATTGATGAACTGATCTATCCGATCTTTGTCACAGAAGGAGAAGATATCAAGCATCCAGTAGAATCCATGTCAGGAATTTACCAGTATTCGCTAGACCGCCTGCCAGAAGAAATTAACAGAATTAAAGAAGCAGGGATCAAAGCAATTTTAATCTTTGGAATCCCAGATCACAAAGATGAAGTCGGAAGTGGTGCATACGCTGAAGATGGAATTGTACCAAAAGCAATCCGTCAGATTAAGAAAGAATACGAAGAACTGATCATCATTGCAGATGTATGTCTTTGCGAATATACTTCTCATGGACATTGCGGTCTCGTGAAAGATGGCGTGATCTTAAACGACGAAACACTGCCACTTCTTGCAAAAGCATCTATAAGTTATGCAAAAGCAGGAGCAGATATCATTGCACCAAGTGATATGATGGATCTTCGAGTAAAAGCGATTCGTGAAGCTTTAGATGAAGCAGGTTTTGTATACACACCAATCATGTCTTACAGTGCTAAGTTCGCGTCAGGATATTATGGACCATTTCGTGATGCAGCACACTCCGCACCAGGATTTGGAGACCGAAAGACATACCAGATGGACCCAGCCAATGGACAGGAAGCGATGCGCGAGATCGGGGAAGATATCGAAGAAGGTGCAGACCTTATTATTGCAAAACCAGCACTTGCCTATATGGATATTATGAAAGAAGCATCCATGAAATATAATATTCCAATCGTTGCATATAATGTAAGCGGTGAGTATGCCATGGTAAAAGCAGCTGCAGCCAATGGATGGATCGATGAGAAAAAGATCGTTATGGAAAATATGGTTGGATTAAAACGTGCCGGTGCAAAGATGATCATTACTTATCATGCATTAGATGTTGCAAAATGGCTGAAAGAAGAGGAAAGATAAATGAGTGATACAAGATCAAAAGAGTTATATGAACGAGCAAAAGTACACATTCCAGGTGGGGTTAATAGTCCAGTCCGTGCATTTCGTGCGGTAAACAGAACTCCAAGATTTATGGAATCAGCAAAAGGGGATCGAATCATTGATGCCGATGGAAATGAATACATTGATTATGTATGTTCCTGGGGACCTGGAATCTTAGGACATGCTCATCCACAGGTCATTCAAAAGGTTATGGAATCTTGCAAAAACGGATTAACCTTTGGAGCACCAACAGAGAAGGAAGTAATTTTGGCGGAATTGATCAGTGAACTCATTCCATCCATGGAGGTAAGCCGTTTGGTAAGTTCAGGAACAGAAGCTGTCATGAGTGCGATCCGTGCAGCCAGAGGGTTCACAGGAAGAGATAAGATCATCAAATTCCGCGGATGTTATCATGGACATTCCGACAGTTTGCTAGTAAAAGCAGGTTCTGGGGCATTAACAACATCCGTTCCAGACAGTGCCGGAGTTCCAAAAGACGATACAAAGAATACATTAGTTGCAGAATATAATGATAAAGATTCTGTAGAGAAATTATTTAAAGAAAATAAAAATGAGATTGCAGCAGTCATTGTAGAACCTGTTGCAGCGAACATGGGATTAGTACTTCCAGAAGAAGGATTTCTTGAATTTTTACGAGAGATCACAAAAGATCACGATTCTTTACTGATCTTTGATGAAGTGATCACAGGTTTCCGACTGTCTCTTGGAGGAGCACAGCAGTATTACAATATCAAGCCAGATATCACAACACTTGGGAAGATTGTTGGTGGCGGAATGCCAATCGGTGCTTACGGTGGAAGAAGAGAGATCATGCAGATGATCTCCCCAGATGGACCAGTTTATCAGGCAGGAACTTTATCAGGGAATCCAGTTGCAACAACCGCAGGTATTGAAACATTAAATATCTTAAAAGATGATCCACAGATTTATGAAAGACTGGAAAATAAAACAAAGAAACTTGCAAATGCAGCAAGACAGGCAGGAAATGGACATGTTTGTGTGAATCAGATCGGTTCTTTGATGAGTGTTTTCTTTACAGATCAGAAAGTCAGAGATTTTGAAAGTGCTGTGACATCTAATACGGAACAATATGCAGATTATTTTGGATATTTATTAGATCGTGGAATTTATATTGCACCATCTCAGTTTGAAACAATGTTTATCTCTGATGCACATACCGAAGAAGATATTGAGAAAACGTGTAAACTTGCAGGAGAAGCTTTATGCAATTTGGACTTCTAGGAATCGATTACAAAAATGCAGATCTTGCCGTTCGTGATGAGATTTCATTTACAGATCAGAAAAAGATGGAATTTTTCCGTAAAGCAGAAGAAAATGGAATTGAACAAGTCATGATCTTATCAACTTGTAACCGCAGTGAGATCTACTATTTTTATGAAAAGGAATCACAGGTAAAAGCAATACAAGATATCTATTGCGATATGTTTGAGAAAGTGCAGATTAGGCAATATATTAGACATTGCGAAGAAGACAAAGCTGTTTCTTATCTGTTTCGAGTCACAGCGGGTCTAGAGTCCATGGTACTAGGAGAAGACCAGATTCTTGGACAAGTAAAAGATGCCTTAGATTTTTCGAGAACAATGGGATTTAGCAAAAAAGAATTAAATAAAGTTGTAAGAGATGCAGTAACCTGTGCAAAAAAGGGTAAAGACTACGTTTAAAATGAGCGAAAAACCAGTATCTGTTGGTTATATAGGAATCCTTGAAGTTGAAAAAACATGCATGATCAAAGGAAAAACGATTTTGGTGATCGGAAGTGGAGATACCGCAGTTCTTGCTCTTCGTTATCTATATGAATACGAGGCAGGAAAGATTTATTTATGTAGCAGAACACTGGCACATGCAGGAAATGTTCAGAAAGAATTTGAAGAAATTGAGATCATTTCATATGAACAAAGATATGAGGTCATGAAACGATGTGATATCGTAGTTTCTGCAACATCAGCACCACATGTGGTTGTAAAAGAAGAATGTTTTACACCAGAAAAATCTGTTACATTTTTAGACCTTGCAACGCCAAGAGACATCGATCCAAAACTTTCAGATGACCCAAAGGTAAATCTGATCAACTTGGATACGATCAAAGAAATATCTAAAGCTAATCAGTCAGAACGGGAAGAACTTTGTAGAGAAAGTTTTACGATGATCGAGAAGGAAAAAGAAGAAACGATCAAGTGGTTATTTCAAGTTCCAATGGAAGAAACAATCCGTTCCCTTCAGGAAAAATGCACAGAAATCGTGGAAGACAGCTACTCCTATTTATCAAGAAAAATGGATCTTGGGACAAGAGAACAGAAGTTATTGAAGAAAGTATTAAATGCATCTTTGCAGCGAATGATCAAAGAACCGATTCAGGAATTAAAACATTTAGAGACAAGGAAAGAACAGGCAGATTATAAAAAGATGGTAGAACAGCTTTTTGGAATTGACACAAAGAAAGGAACCGATCTATGAAATATATCATTGGCTCAAGAGGATCACGTCTTGCATTAATTCAGACAAAGTATGTACAGGAGAAATTGGCAAAGGCATATCCAGAGCATTCTTTTGAAATTGAAGTGATTAAAACAAAGGGTGATAAAATTCAGAATAAACCATTAGATAAGATTGGTGGAAAAGGACTGTTTGTGAAAGAAATCGAAGAAAAAATCATTTCCGGGGAGATTCATATGGGCGTTCACAGTATGAAAGATATGCCGTCAACTCCAGCGAAAGGGCTTGTTTTCACAAAATCATGGAAAAGGGAAGATCCAAGAGATGTACTAATCCTTCGAACAGCATCCAACCTTTCTGATTTAAGAAAAGGAGCAGTGATCGGAACTGGAAGTAAACGACGTGCGTTTCAGCTGCTAAAACAAAGACCAGATCTTAAGATCGTCAATATCCGTGGAAATGTCGATACAAGACTTCGGAAAATGGAAGAACAAGAATTAGATGGAATCATTCTTGCGGCAGCAGGACTGAAACGACTTGGAATGCAAGATGTGATCACACAATATCTGGAACCAGAAGAAATGATCTCAGCACCTGCACAGGGAGTTCTTGCGTTGGAAGTCAGAGAAGATCAGAAAGAATTACAACAGATGTTAGATGTATTTTCGGACGAAGAAACTATGAACGAGGTATGTGCAGAACGAAATTTCTTAGAACAAATGGGTGGAAGCTGTCATACCCCGGCAGGTGCCAGATGTCAGAAGACAAACGATGGATACCGATTAGATGCGATGTTTGGAAATGAAGATGGAAACAAACAGGCATACACGAAAGTTTATGGGACTGACCCTGAAACTTTAGCAAAAACAGCCGTAAAAAATATAAAAAAACAGTTGGAAGGAATTGTCTATTTGATCGGTGCAGGACCAGGAGATCCGGAACTTATCACAGTCAAAGGAAAAGAGATATTAAAAAAGCAGACTGCGTGATTTATGACAGGCTTATTCCACAGGAACTATTAGATGAGACAAAAGCTGGCTGTGAGTGTATCTATGTTGGAAAAGAAAATCATCATCATACAATGAAACAAGAACAGATCAATGAATTGTTAGCAGAGAAAGCATTGCAATATGATATTGTAGTTCGTTTAAAAGGTGGCGATCCATTTGTCTTTGGACGAGGTGGGGAAGAAGCTATTTATTTAGCGAATCAGGAAATTCACTGCGAAGTCATTCCTGGAATCAGTTCCTGTATCGCAGCCGCAGAACTTGCTGGAATCCCAGTCACACACAGAGGAATCTCCAAAGGATTTCGCGTTGTGACAGCACATGATTGTAGAAATCAGCTGTCTGATCTTAATTTTGCTTCTATGGCAAAGTCAGAAGAGACATTAGTATTCTTAATGGGACTTACAAAATTAGAAGAGATCACAACCAATTTATTAAAAAAAGGAATGAATGAAAATACACCTGTTGTAGTCATTTCAAATGCGGCATCAGCAAAACAAAAAACATGTACTGCAACATTAAATACGATTCAGGAAAAAGCAGATCAGGAAAAGCTTTCATCACCAGCTGTTATTGTTGTAGGAGATGTTGTGAAACTTCAAAAAGAGATTCAAAAACCAGAAGATACAATTTGGCATTTGGTCACAAAGGTAGGTGATCAGCCATCAAAATTAGCACAGTTATTAAAAGATCATGGATATAAGATCAAAGAATTTCAAACAGGAGAGATCTCTTATAAAAAGAATCTGATTTCTAAGGAAGAATTAGCGAAAGTTACTTATCTTATTTTTACAAGCAGATATGGAGTTCATGGGTTTATGAAACAGATGAAAGCTGCTAATCTGGATCTAAGAAATCTTTATGATAAAAAGATAGTTGTCGTTGGAGAGAAAACGAAAGATGTTTTAATGGAATATGGAATTGTTGCAGATTTTATGCCGAAAGAAGCAGGAGAAGTCTATCTTTGCAAACTTATGAAACAGGAAGTAAATAAAGATGATGTCATTTGGTATTGTAAAGGAATATCTGGTGGAGAAATACTAAAAGAAACACTTGAATCAGTTTGCCAGATAAAAGAAAAGATCATGTATGAAAATAAGAAAGTGATCTTTGATGTCCACCTACAGATCAAAGATATTAAAAGTATTTCATTTACTTGTGCGTCTTCCGTTCGAAGATTTTTTGATCAGATAAAAAAAGAAGAAATAAAGGAATGGATAGAAAACATTCCATGCATCAGTATCGGAGAAAAGACAACAAAACAATTAAAGAAAGTTGGAGTAAAACATATTTTAGAAGCCAAAGATACAACATATTTATCAATGTTTGATAAAATCAAGGAATCTATGTTATAATAGCAAAATGCCAGAGATCAAATGATGGAACGCTGGCATTTTAAATGAAAAAGAAAGGCAGAATTAAATCATTATGGGATTTGAATTTCAGATGTTAGACGGACTTCAGACGATCCATACTTCATTCCTAGATACATTTATGATATCAATCACCAAACTTGGAGATGCAGGAATCGTGTGGATCATTTTGACAGTTATTTTATTACTGATACCAAAAACAAGAAAAGCAGGAGGATACATGGCAGTGGCATTGATCGCTGATCTGATCATTTGCAATGTGATCATAAAACCGATCGTTGCAAGACCAAGGCCTTATAGTATCAATAAAACGGTACAGTTACTGGTTACACCATTGAAGGATTATTCTTTTCCATCCGGTCATACCGCAGCATCGTTTGCATCAGTCAGTGCACTTTATTTTGCAGGAAAAAAGAAAGTGGCAGCAGGGGCTTTGATATTATCTATTTTCATCGCTTTTTCAAGATTGTATTTATATGTTCATTACCCAACGGATGTTTTAGGTGGATTGATCATTGGATTATTATGTGGATGGATCGCAGATGTGATCATTAAAAAGATTGCAGAAAGAAAAGCAAAAGTAAAGGCGTAGATTTTGTACTAAATCAGATTCAAGTTGAATAAATTGGAATTAAAGTATATAATAGCTTTATAAACGGCATGGAAAATACAATATACATATTGTTTATACAATCTGATAATAATCACATCAAGAGTTAACATAAAGATCAGACAATTAAAAAGAAGGAGAGCATTATGAAAACAAAAATCGAAGTGCAGTTTCAGGAACGTAATGTGGATGTAAAAGACACAGAGAAACTTGTTAAAGAAGATTTAAAAGCAAGTGGTGTTAAAATGAACACAATTGCAAACTTAGATATTTACTATCAACCTGCGCAAGGTGATATCTATTACGTTGCAACAACAAAAGACGGCAAAGAGATCAGTAACGAAGAAGCATTAAAGATCGAAGAATAAACTACATATTCATAATACATATGCCAAAAATTAAATTACTAATTATAAAAGTAAAAACCATTTAATAAATCTTGCAAAGACGAATTTGCGGATGATTCTATTAAGTGGTTTTTACTTTTTTAAATTTTTGGAGATACTAAATGAAATACAGACATTTAACACGTGCTTGACAAGCAGACAAAGCTTCTATAATTCTATTATGAGGAAATGAAAAGAACAGGAGAAAAAGATTGAATGATTTAAATATTAACTGGAAAGATTTTTATAAAAATGTATTTTCACTGGTTGTTCCGATGGCATTACAAAATCTGATCAATGTCGGTGTTACTGCAGCCGATGTTGTAATGCTTGGAAAAGTCAGTGAAAAAGTATTATCAGGAGCTTCCCTTGCAGGTCAGATTCAGTATATCATGGTATTGTTCTTATTTGGATTGACGTCAGGTGCAACTGTTCTTACCGCGCAATACTGGGGAAAAGGTGATAAAACAACGATTGAAAAGATTCTTGCCTTAGGGATCAGATCCGCAGTGATCGTAACGGCAATTTTTACAGTGGCAGCCTTTGCAATTCAGCATCCCTAATGAGAATCTTTACAAATGATCCACAGGTGATCGCAGAAGGAGTCAAATATTTAAGAATTGTAGCATGCTCTTATATTATCATGGGAATTACCAATGTATACTTATATGTTATGAGAAGCATTGAACGAGTGATCGTAGCGACAGTCGTCTATCTTGTATCATTTTATGTAATGTGATCTTTAATGCAATTTTTATTTTTGGATTATTCGGATTTCCAGCATTAGGAATCCGAGGAGCAGCCATTGCAACATTGATCGCAAGGATCGTAGAATTGATTTTGGTCTGTGGTTATGCAAAGATTTATAATAAAGATGTAAAATTCAGAGTTCATTATTTTCTACATCAGGACAAATTGTTAGTGAAAGACTTTTTAGTCTATTCCCTGCCAGTTGTTTTAAATGAAGTGATGTGGGGACTTGGAACATCAGCAAATACAGCTGTTCTTGGACATATGGGTAGTTCTGCAGTTGCAGCCAATTCTGTGGCACAGGTGGCAAGACAGTTAGCAACCGTCGTATCCTTTGGATTATCCAGTGCAACAGCAATCTATCTTGGTAAGACGATCGGAGAGAAGAAATTTGATCATGCCAGAGCTTATGCGAAACGATTTATTATTTTAAGTGTGGTTATGGGAGTAATTGGCGGGGCATTGATCTTAATTGCTTCCCCAGTTGTGATTTCTTTCTTATCACTAAGTGCAGCTGCAAGATATTATCTGAAGATGATGTTTTATGTGATGTCTTATTTTGTGATCGCACAGGCATTTAATACAACAATGGTTGTTGGAATCTTCCGCTCTGGAGGCGATACAAAGTTTGGCCTGATCATGGATGTATCAACGATGTGGGGATGCTCCATTTTGTTAGGTGCATTGGCAGCATTTGTATTTCATTGGAGTGTACCGGCAGTTTATGTCTTATTGATGAGTGATGAATTGATCAAAGTGCCGATCACATCGATCAGGTATCGTAGTTTTAAATGGTTAAAAGATGTGACAAGAGATAACGTTTAAGAGGTATTGAAAGAGATATTTAAGGGAGGAAAATTTCTATGGAAACAGAAGTAAAATTAACGAAACTTGCCCAGTGTGCAGGATGTGGGGCAAAGGTCGGAGCTGGAACTCTGGCAAAGTTATTAGATGGAATTCCAACAAGATCGGATGAACGATTACTGGTTGGATTCGACAAAAGTGATGATGCTTCTGTCTATAAAATTGATGATAATACAGCACTTGTTCAGACTCTGGATTTCTTTCCACCGATCGTTGATGATCCGGAAATGTTTGGGGAAATCGCAGCGGTCAATGCAATCAGTGATATCTATGCGATGGGAGCTGATCCCAAATTGGCTTTAAATATCATGTGTGTCACAAAAGATATGCCAAAGGACAGTATACAGGCAATTTTACGCGGGGGTTATAAGAAAGCATATGAAGCAGGAGTGATCATCACAGGTGGTCATACAATTCATGATCAGGAACCAAAGTATGGTTTATCCGTTTCAGGATTTGTGCATCCAAAGAAATTTCTGACAAACAGTGGTGCAAAACCTGGAGATGTCTTGATTCTTACGAAACCATTAGGAGTCGGGATTCTAACAACATCCGCCAAAGCAGAATTTATCGATCAGAAAGTGATGGATAAGATTTATGATCAGATGAGACAATTAAATAAATATGCCAGAGATATCATGGTAAAATACGCTGTTCACAGTTGTACGGATGTGACTGGATTTGGTTTGCTCGGACATGGGTATGAGATGGCACAGGGAAGTAATGTGACGATCCATTTTATGACAAAAGAGATTCCATATCACAAAGAAGCATTAGAGATGGCAGATCTTGGAATGATCCCGGAAGGAGCCTATCGAAACCGCAAATATGCAAGTGCAGGAGTCTCAAAAGCAAAAGAAATCAAGAGGGCCATGGAAGATATTTTATACGATCCACAGACAATCCGGAAGGACTGATGATCGCAGTCGATGAAAAAGATGCAAAAAATTTATTAAAAGATTTACAGAATACGATCCCATGTGCTAAAATAATTGGGTATGTAGAAGATAAAGAAGAGAAATCAATTATATTAGAATAGAACATAAAACAGACAGGAAGGATCTTAAGATGAAGAAAGATTGTCCTGTCTGATTTTGAGCAATCGTTATTCTCATTTGAGAATAACGACAGGAGAGAAGAATGAAAGATCAATTTCAAAGAACGATTGATTATGCCAGAATATCGATCACGGACCGCTGCAATCTATATTGTACCTACTGCCGCCCAGATCATGAGGAAAAGTTATCTCATAAGGATATTTTAAGATATGAAGAAATCCTAAGATTATGTAAGATTCTTACTAAGCTTGGAATTGACAAATTTAAGATCACAGGTGGAGAACCATTGGTACGAAAAGGCTGCGCAGATTTTATTTATGAATTAAAAAAGATGAATAAGGTAAGTAAAGTTACATTAACAACAAATGCAATTTTTTTTATCAAGAGATTTGGATAAATTAACAGAAGCAGGAATTGACGGGATCAACGTAAGTCTTGATTTTATGGATTGTGAAAAATATAAAAATATCACAGGATATGATGGCTATGAAAAGGTTATGAAAGCTATCAAAGAAGCAGCTTATATGGGATTGAACGTAAAGATCAATACCGTACTGACAGAACAGACAACGATGGAGGATATCCAGAAATTTATAGACTATATAAAATATCATAAAATTTGTATCCGATTCATCGAACAAATGCCACTTGGAAACAAACAGATCACATCATCTTTGTCACGAGATGAGATCAGAAAGAATCTAAAAGATCAAGGAATTAGATTTCATAAAGTAGAACAAAAATCGGAAATGGTCCGGCAGTTTATGAAACAATGGAAGGTTATAAAGGAATGATCGGATGGATCGAAGCATTGCATGGAAAGTTTTGTGACAGATGCAATCGTATTCGCCTGACATCGACTGGAGGAGTTAAACCATGTCTTTATTACCAAGAAGCAGGGAATATCAGAAAACTATTAAGAAATGGAAGTTCTGACGAAGAAATCAAAAAGGTGTTAGAAGAGATCATTTACAAAAAACCACAGGCACATCATTTTGAAGACAAGCCGTCAGACAGTAAGATGTATACAATTGGAGGATAATATCAATGGGAGAATTTTCACATTTTGACCAGCATGGAAATGCAGTCATGGTCGATGTAACAGAAAAAAAAGAAACAACAAGAACTGCGATCGCACAGGGAAAGATCAAAGTCAATGATGAAATCTTTGCGAAAGTCAAAGAAGGAAGTATGGCAAAAGGAGATGTCTTAGGAACTGCAAGGATCGCAGGGATCATGGCAGCAAAGAAGACATTTGAACTGATCCCGATGTGCCATCTTCTGATGCTTACAAAGTGTAAAGTTGACTTTGAAATGTTAGAAGAGACCAAAGAGATCAAAGCGGTCTGCCTTGTTAAAACAACAGGAAAAACAGGGGTTGAGATGGAAGCTTTGACAGGAGTCCAGGTTGCCTTATTAACGATTTATGATATGTGTAAGGCAATCGATAAACATATGGTCATGTCAGATATTCATTTAGTGGAAAAAACAGGTGGAAAGAGTGGTGATTTTACATGGAAGGAATCATAAAAGCGGTTTGTATCAGTGAAAAACGTGGAACGGTAAAGAAAAATATCAATGAAGTGAAAGTGATCAAAGACTTTGGATTAGAAGGAGATGCACATGCAGGGAAATGGCACCGACAGGTCAGTTTTTTAAGTGCGGATATCGTAGATGAATTCAATGAAAAAGGAGCATCTGTGATCGAAGGTGATTTTGGAGAAAATGTGCTTGTTTATGGGATTGATTTTAAGAAATTACCAGTTGGAACAAAATTGATCTGTAATGATGTAAAGTTTGAAGTTACTCAGATTGGAAAAGAGTGCCACAGTCACTGTGAGATTTACAAACGTGTGGGAGACTGCATTATGCCAAGAGAAGGAATTTTTGCAAAAGTGTTAGAAGGTGGAATGATCAAAGTTGGAGATAAGATTAAAGTTATTTATCCAGACAAAGATATGCCATATCAGGCTGCAGTCATCACATTAAGTGATAAAGGATCCAGAGGAGAACGAGTAGACACAAGTGGTCCAAAAGCAAGTGAGATTTTAAGAGAACATGGATTTGAGATCATAGAAGAAATCCTTCTTCCAGATGAGATGGCACAGATCAAAAAAGAATTGATCCGTTTAAGTGACAGTCGTCAGGTTGATCTGATCATTACAACTGGAGGAACAGGACTTTCCCCAAGAGATTGTACACCAGAAGCAACTTTAGCCGTGGCTGACAGAAATGTACCTGGAATCGCAGAGGCAATCCGTGCAGGGTCTATGACGATCACAAAACGAGCCATGTTATCAAGAGGGGTCAGTGTCATAAGAAAGAAAACACTGATCATCAATCTTCCGGGTAGCAAAAAGGCAGTCGAAGAGGGTCTTTCCTTTATTATTGACCAGCTGCCACACGGATTAGATACATTAAGAGGAAATACACAGGATTGTGGAAGAAACTAAGAGAGGAGATAATCTATGGATACATCACCGATCATTATATCGATGAAAACAGCAATCGTTGCCATTGTATTTACATTTATTCTAGGATTGTTTGCTGCTCGATGGATCTTATATCGTAAATCTGAAGCGGCAAAGATCTTCTGGGATGGAATTTTTACGATGCCGTTAGTATTACCGCCAACGGTTGCAGGATTTTTCCTGCTTGTATTTTTTGGCTCTTACGGTCCAGTCGGAAAGCTGTTTGAAGATTATCTAGGGATCAGGATCGCATTTTCATGGGGAGCGACGATCCTTGCGGCAGTTGTGATGTCATTTCCGCTAATGTATCGTTCGGCAAGAGGTGCCTTAGAACAGATTGACGATGATCTGATCTTTGCGGCAAGAACACTTGGAATGAGTGAGTGGTGCATTTTTTTTAAGGTTATGATCCCAAATGCATTACCAGGGATCATTTCCGGTGGAGTACTTGCATTTGCCAGAGGACTCGGAGAATTTGGAGCGACAGCAATGATCGCTGGAAATATTCCGGGAAGAACAAGAACACTGCCACTTGCGGTATATTCTGAAGTCGCAGCAGGAAATATGGACGCAGCATATCAGTATGTTTTAGTGATCGTAGTCATTTGTTTTGCAATTGTAGCAGCTATGAATATTTATCTGATCATGGAAAAGAAAAAGCAGGAAGCCTAAGGAGAGATTTATGAGTCTTGAAGTAAAGATCAAAAAGAAATTAAAAGAGTTTACGTTAGAGTCAGAACTTCATGTAGAAACAGGATGTACAGGACTTATGGGGCCTTCTGGAAGTGGAAAAAGCATTACATTGAAATGCATTGCAGGAGTGCAGACAGCCGATAGTGGAAGGATTATACTAGATGGAAGAGTTCTTTATGATTCTGAAAAGAAAATCAATCTTTCACCACAAAAGAGAAAGATTGGATATTTATTTCAGGGATATGCATTGTTTCCCAATATGACAATTGAAGAAAACATCAAAACAGGATTAAAAGCCAAAAAGCTTCCGAAAGATGAAATCAAACAAAAGGCAAATGATATGATGAAACGATTTCATATTGAAGAATTAGCAAAAAGATATCCAAGACAAATTTCAGGTGGACAAAAACAGAGAACAGCATTAGCCAGAATGCTTGCCTGTGAACCAGAAGTCATTTTGATGGATGAGCCATTTTCAGCGTTGGACGAATACTTAAGAGAACAGATGCAAGATGAACTTTCTAATATGCTTACAATGTTAAACAAACCAGCGATCTTAGTGAGTCACAGCAGTAAGGAAGTAGAAAATCTATGTGACAAAAAATATCATATTCAAAGAGGGCATCTGAAAGAAGTCGCATTATAAAATAGGGTAACGATAAAATTTTACACAATATTATTAAGAAAGTGAGGAAGTTACAAATGAAAAAGAGACTTTTAGCTGTGCTATTAGCAGGAGCTATGGTTCTTTCCATAACAGCGTGTGGAAGCAGCAAAGACAGCTCTAAATCCACAACAGAGGCAGCAAAGAAAGAAGAGACAACAACGATTACACTTGCAGCTGCAGCCAGCCTTGAAAAATGTTATACAGAAAAATTAATTCCAATGTTTGAAAAAGAAAACAAAGGAATTAAAGTAGAAGGAAGCTATGATAGTTCAGGAAAATTACAGAGCCAGATCGAAAACGGAATGGCAGCCGATGTATTTATGTCAGCAGCAACGCAGCAAATGAATAACCTTGTCAAAGAAAAATATATCAGCAAAGGTGATGTTGTAGAATTATTAGAAAACAAAGTTGTGCTGATCGTACCTAAAAAAGGGAATGCAAAAGTTTCGTCCTTTCAAGATATCACAAAAGCTGATACAATTGCATTAGGAGATCCTAAGAGTGTTCCAGCGGGAGCTTATGCACAGGAAATCTTTACGAACTTAAAGAATTGGAATGATGTGAAGAAAAAAGCAAGCTTTGGAACAAACGTAACAGAAGTATTAAACTGGGTAGCAAAAGGAAGTGCCGAGTGTGGTATTGTATATGCAACAGATGCAGCAAGCAGCAAAGATGTAAAAGTTTTAACAGAAGCACCAGCAGATTCATTAAAAACACCAGTGATTTATCCAGTTGCAGCATTAAAGAAAAGCAAAAATAAAGATGCAGCAGATAAATTCGTAAAATTCTTACAGAGTGAAAAAGCATTAAAGGTTTTCAAATCTTATGGATTTACAATCAATAAATAAGAAGTAGAAGGTGAAAAACAATGAAATTAGTGGATACAAAAGATGCTGTGGGAACTGTGTTATGCCACGATATCACACAGATCATCAAAGGCGTTACTAAAGACGCAAGATTCAGGAAAGGTCATGTCGTCAAAGAAGAAGACATTCCAGTGTTGTTATCCCTTGGAAAAGATCATTTATATGTCTGGGAAGCTGGAGACGATATGCTTCATGAAAATGATGCAGCCAGGATTCTTTGCGATCTGTGCAAGAATGAAGGTATGAAAGAGTCTGAAGTCAAGGAGGGTAAGATTGAACTATCTGCCGAATACGATGGGCTCTTAAAAATAGACAAAGAAAAATTATTTACGGTAAACTCCTTTGGACAGATGATGATCGCAACAAGATCTGGGAATACTCCAGTTAAAGCGGGCGATAAACTGGCAGGTACAAGAATCATTCCACTGGTCATTGAAAAAGATAAGATGCAGGAAGTCAAAGACAGGGTTGGAGATACGCCAATTCTGTCTCTTCTACCTTATAAAAAGAAAAAAGCCGTGATCTTAGCCACAGGAAATGAAGTATATTATCATAGAATCGAAGATACATTTACCCCGGTTGTAGTAGAAAAGATCAAAGAATACGGCGCTGAAGTGACCAGTACAAAACAATTACCAGATGACAATGAACTTTTAACAAAAACAATTTTAGAAGCAATCGAAAATGGAGCAGAAATGGTATTATGCACGGGAGGAATGAGTGTCGATCCAGACGACAAAACACCACTCGCGATCAAAAATACAGGAGCAGATATCATATCTTACGGAGCACCAGTTTTGCCAGGAGCAATGTTTTTACTTGCTATTACAAGAAAGGTGATAAAATGATTCCGATCATGGGACTTCCTGGATGTGTGATGTATTCAAAAAGAACCATATTTGATATTGTTCTGCCAAGAATCATGGCAGATGACAAAGTAAGCGCAGAAGAACTTGCACATCTTGGAGAAGGCGGATTATGTCTTAACTGTAAAGTCTGTACTTATCCAAACTGTGGATTTGGAAAAGGATGGTAGAGATGGAATCGTATATACCAAAACATTTTGACTTCAGAGTCAGAGTTTTTATGGAGGAACCTGACTTTGGAAAAGGAGTTGCACAGTTATTATCATTAACAAGAGAGAAAGGTTCTTTATCTGCAGCATATAAATCTATGGGAATGGCAGCAAGCAAAGCATGGAAGATCTTAAAGCGTGCAGAGGCAGATCTTGGAGTGAAATTGGTTGAGAGAAGATCCGGTGGAAAACAAGGTGGCGGTTCTAATTTGACTCCTGAGGGGGAAGATATTTTAAAACGTTATGAGAAATTTCACAAAGAAGTAGCCGAAGCTGCAAAAGAATCATTTTTTAAAAAATTTTGGTGATCTAGGAGAGTAGAAGTAAACGATGAGTAAAAAAAGAATTAAAAACAGTCATCACATTTGAGACAACCACACAGGCCATCGGTATGGAAAGTGCCTGCAAAGAATATCAGATTGAGGGACGATTGATCCCCGTACCAAAAGAGATCACAGCAGGATGCGGAATGGCATGGATGACCCCTTTAGAAAATGAAGAATCTGTGGTACAATTTATGTCAGAACATGAAATCATTCCACAAGGGGTATTTCAAGTAGAAATTTAAATTGGAGGATAATTAGATATGAAACAGATTGACGAAAGAGGAAACGCTTGTCCAATTCCTGTCGTACACACAAAGAAAGCATTAGAATCCATGAATGGAGAGACAAAGTTAGTTGTCCTGGTAGACAATGAGCCAGCCGTTCAGAACGTCACAAGATTTGCAGAAGGTAAAACTGTGAAGTCAAAAGTGAGAAGATTTCAGACAATGAATTTAAGATTGAGATCATGGTAGGAAAATTATACACCATGCAGATGAGGAAGAAGAGATTGTTTGCGCACCATCTGCAAAAGATGATTTTATCATTGTTGTATCATCGAACGAGATGGGACAGGGAGAAAAGCCCTTGGACAGACATTGATCAAAGCATTCTTATTTGCGGTAACAAAACAGGACAAACTTCCATCTAAGATGCTGTTTTATAATTCAGGGGCATACCTTACATGCGAAGGTTCTGATTCTTTAGAAGACTTAAAAACATTAGAAGCAGAGGGTGTAGAAATCTATACTTGTGGAACATGCTTAAACTTTTATGAAGTTACAGAGAAATTAGCTGTTGGTTCCATCACAAATATGTATGATATCGTAGAAATGATGGAAAAAGCAGGAAAAGTGATCAAACCTTAAGGAATATCTATGGAAGATTTAGTTATTGTAAGAGGCGGTGGAGATATCGCCACGGGGACAATTTATAAATTAGTAAAAAGTGGATTCCATGTATTGATCCTTGAGATCACACATCCATCTGCAATCCGCAGAAATGTTGCATTTTCAGAAGCAGTATACGAAGGAAAATGGCAGGTCGAAGATATGACCTGCTATCTTGCAAATGATATGAAAGAAGCAAAACAGATCATGCAAACAGGCAGTCCAGCAGTAATGATTGATCCAAAAGGAGAGATGATCGAGAAACTAAAACCAATTGCCGTTGTTGACGCAATTCTTGCGAAGAAAAATCTTGGAACAACAAGAGATATGGCACCGATCACGATCGCGCTTGGACCTGGATTTACAGCAGGAAAAGATGTTGACGTTGTCGTTGAGACAATGCGTGGGCATAGACTTGGAAGGATCATGAAAGAAGGCAATGCAATTCCGAATACGGGAATTCCAGGAGTGATCAAAGGGTTTGGAAAAGAACGGGTGATCCATTCTCCAGCCGAAGGAATTTTAAGAAATATCTGTCATATCACAGATATGGTAACCAAAGGTCAGATACTAGCAAAGATTGAGACACCAGACGGTGAGATCATTGATGTACCTGCAAGTATGGATGGATTATTGCGAGGTTTAATTCGTGATGGTTATCCAGTGACAAAGGGATTTAAGATTGCAGATATCGATCCAAGAGCAGAAGAATATGATAACTGTTTTACGATTTCAGATAAAGCCAGATGCATTGCAGGTGGTGTATTAGAAGCATTATTATATTTGAAAAATAATCTTACTGCAGATCAGAAAATAGAAGATTCAAAATCAATCTATGCGGACTATGCAGCAACACATATCACAAAACCAGATTGTGTTAAAGATGCAATGATTCATGCATTGTCACTTGGAAATAGTGGAAGAGGTGTTAACGAAAGTTCGTTAGATGCTGCAAGAAAGATTTATGAAGTCCGTACAAAAGTTGATCAGTTTTTTGATGGCTATGGTCCAGAACAAGTTGTATTTACCAGTGGAATTACAGAAAGTTTAAACACGGTGATCAAAGGTTACTTAAACAAAGGAGATCATGTGATCACAACTTTCATGGAACATAACAGTGTTCTCCGCCCATTATATGAGATGGAGCAGCAAGGAGTTCGTTTAACGATCACTTCACCAGATGTTGATCATATCGAACAGGCAATTTATGAAGATACGAAAATGGTTGTGAT
>ENA-OQDC01000568-OQDC01000568.1-human-gut-metagenome-genome-assembly--contig:-NODE-568-length-24860-cov-9.555169_pt1 | contig 24860 bp, 21 predicted proteins | sample MGYA00242770_ERZ504601 | MGnify/ENA primary metagenome ERZ504601 (study PRJEB26092, sample SAMD00036305) | human gut metagenome | host: Homo sapiens | study: EMG produced TPA metagenomics assembly of...
CGTGTAGTCAAGATCGCAGCGGGATCGGGTGTGTGGTAGTTAATGGTCCGGCGGCACCACGCCCTGCTGCGACGCGCCATGGCGCAGGCCATGACCTCGATGGCACCCGTGGCACCGATCATGTGGCCGGTCATCGACTTAGTCGACGAGACGTGCGCGGCGCGCGCCGCGTCCTCGCCGAGCGCACGCTTAATGCCCGCCGTCTCGGACGAATCGTTGAGCTTGGTCGATGTGCCGTGGGCATTGATGTAGAGGCCCTCGGGAAGGCTTAACGTCGCCCTCGGGCCACCGCCAGCGATATCGCACGGGCAATGCCGGCAGCCTCGGGATCGGGGCTCGTGATGTGATAGGCATCATCGGTGTTGCCGTAGCCCACGACCTCGGCGTAAATGTGCGCACCGCGCGCCTGCGCATGTTCCATGCTCTCGAGCACGAGCACGCAGGCGCCCTCGCCCATCACAAAGCCGTCGCGGTCTGCATCGAACGGACGGCAGGCCGTCGCGGGATCGGGGTTGGTGGTCAATGCGCGGCAGGACGTAAAGCCCGCAACGGCATCGGGGATAATTGCGGCCTCGGCGCCGCCCGCGAGGATCGCGTCGGCATAGCCGTGCTTGATGGCGCGGAACGCCTCACCCACCGCATGGGCAGAAGTCGCGCAGGCAGTCACGACGGGTAGGGTCGGGCCCTTTGCCTTATGGCGAATCGCGATGTTGCCCGAAGCCATGTTGGGGATCATCATCGCAATCATATAGGGTGATGCACGGCGAGGCCCTCGATCGGCAATCGTGTGGACGTTGTCGACGAGTGTCTGCATGCCGCCCACGCCTGAACCCACGTAGACGCCTAGGCGCTCGCGATCGATGGCATCTTCGACATCAAGGCCCGCATCGTGCATGGCCTCGTCCGACGCCGCCAGTGCAACTGAACGCAGGGGTCGAGGTGCTTGGCATCGTGCTTACCAAAGTACTCGTTGCCGTCAAAGCCCTTGACCTCGGCCGCCACCTTGACAGCAAACGCATCCGTATCGAAGTGCGTAATCGGGCCGATACCGCACGTGCCGGCACACATTGCCGCCCAAGTGGCAAGCGCCGTGTTGCCGAGCGGCGATACGGCACCGATGCCGGTGATTGCAACTCTCTGTTCCATCTTGGTCTCCTCATTTAAGCCGTTGATCGGCCCTGGTTTCTACATCGCCATTCCGCCGTCGACGCGCACGACCTCGCCCGTAATGTAGGCAGCCGCATCACTCGCCAAAAAGCGCACCACGCCAGCCACTTCCTCGGGGCGCGCCATGCGCTTCAGGGGAATCTGCTCCTCGGTTGCCGCACGCACCTTCTCCGAAAGCTTTGCCGTCATATCAGTCTCGACAAACCCGGGGGCGACCGCGTTCACTCGTACGCCGCGGGGCGCAAGCTCGCGCGCCACCGCCTTGGTAAGCCCTATCACGCCCGCCTTGGAGGCAGCGTAGTTGGCCTGCCCGGCATTGCCCATCAGGCCCACGACCGAGCTCATGTTGATGACGCAACCGCCGCGCTGGCGCATAAAGGTCTTGGTGAGTGCGCGCGTCGTATTGAACGTGCCCTTGAGATTGACATCGAGCACGCGGTCGAAGGCATCGTCGCCCATGCGCATGAGCAGGCCGTCGCGCGTGATGCCGGCGTTGTTGACGAGCGCCCAAATGGAGCCAAAGTCGCTGAGGACCGTCTCCACGCAAGTGTTGACGGCGGCGGGGTCGGCCACGTCACATTGATATGCGCGCGCCGTGGCGCCAGCCGCCTCGCAGGCTTCGCACGTCTCGCGCGCCGCATCGACGCTTCCGGCATAGACGACGGCGATATCAAAGCCGTCCTCCGCCAGGCCCACGGCACAAGCGCGACCGATGCCGCGCGAGCCGCCCGTGACAAGCGCCACGCGACGTGAGTCGTTGCGCTCGAGCGCGCCGTTGTTCAAGTTGCCCATGTCATTCCTTTCGGGTTACAGCCCTGAGAACTATGCGAGCTCGTCGGCAATAGCTGCGACCTGTTCTGCCGTTTCGCACGAATACACGCGAACGTCGCTCAACGTACGCTTGACCAAGCCGGACAGCGTTTTGCCAGGGCCGACCTCAATAAACGTATCGATGCCTTGATCCTGCAGAGCATGCAGCGTGTCGACCCAGCGCACGGCATGACTCACCTGGTTGGCAAGCATCTCCGCTGCCGCCTGCGGGTCGGCCGGATAGGGCGCCGCTGTCATATTTGCCATAACAGGAATGAGCAGCGGGGACGGCGCGTGACCGGCCTCGATATATGCAGCAAGGCCACAGGTCGCCTCGGCCATATAGGGGCTATGGAATGCACCCGACACCGCGACCTTCATGGCGCGACCGCCAGCCTCTTTCACTAGAACGTCGAGCTCCTGCAGCGCCTCGGGCGCTCCGGCCACAACCGTCTGCTGGGGGCTGTTGTAGTTGACCGGCCAGCAGTCCTCGCCGGCCTGTTTTGCCAAGCCCTCGACCTGCGCCGCATCGAGTTTGATGACGGCGCGCATGCCGCCGGGGTGACGCTCGGCCGCCGTGGCCATCAATGCCGCGCGCTCACATACGAGCTCAAAACCCGCTCGCGTATCGAATGCCCCCGCAAAGGTGAGTGCAGCGACCTCGCCCAGCGAGAATCCCGCACAGGCGGCAGGCACCACGCCGCGCTCGCGCAGGGCGACGGCGACAGCCAAGTCGTGCACGAACACGCAAGGCTGCGTGTTCTCGGTCTGCGAGAGCTCCTCCTTGGAGGCGCTCCGGCACTGCTCGCTGGTCCCCGGGCGCACCTCGTCGGCAATGGCGAACACCTCGGCAGCCGCCGGCGATGCTTCGATGAGGTCGACGCCCATCGCGGGGTGCTGGGCACCCTGACCGGCAAACAGAAACGCTACGCTACCCATGCGGACGCACCCTTCAGGACATGCTCGGCGCCGCCGACCAGATCGTCGACGATTTCGCGAGCGCTCTGGCGCTCGTTGACCATGCCGGCAATCTGTCCGCACAAATACGAACCCTCTTCGTAATTACCGTCCTTTGCCGCCTTGCGAAGCGCACCCGTGCCCATGGCCCCGAGCTCCTCGGGACTTGCGCCCGCCGCCTCGTTCTTGGCATACGCGTTGGTGAAGGGGCTCTTGAGGGCACGAACCGGATGTCCCGTCGAGCGACCGGTCGCGCGCGTCGACGTGTCGCCTGCCTTGAGCACCAGCTCTTTGTACTGTTCGGATACGGTGCACTCGTTTGCGACCAGAAAGCGTGTTCCCACCTGGACGCCGGCAGCGCCGAGCATAAAGGCGGCCGCCACACCGCGGCCATCGGCGATACCGCCAGCCGCGACCACGGGAATATCGACCGCATCGACAACCTGCGGCACCAGTGCCATCGTCGAGGTCTCGCCAATATGGCCGCCTGATTCGGTGCCTTCGGCAACCACGGCGGTGGCCCCGCGACGCGCCACGAGACGCGCCAGCGCCACCGAGGCAACGACCGGGATGACCTTGATGCCCGCCTCGTTCCACGCCTTCATGTACTTGGTGGGATTGCCGGCGCCGGTCACCACAACGGGCACCTGCTCATCAATCACCACTTGTGCGACCTCGTCGACAAACGGGCTCATGAGCATAACGTTGACGCCAAAGGGCTTATCCGTCTTGGCGCGCAGCTCGTGAATCTGATCGCGCAGCCAGTTTGCGTCGGCATTCATGGCCGCGATAATGCCTAAGCCGCCCGCCTCGGACACGGCAGATGCCAGCGAGGCATCGGCAATCCAGGCCATGCCACCCTGGAACACGGGTTTTTCGATGCCGAGCAGATCGCAGAGAGGAGACTTGAGCATCACTACTTCTCCAATGCCGCCTCGACCGTATCGACGAACTCGCCGACCGTCTTGGGGTTCTCCTCGGTATCGAGCTCAATGCCAAACTCGTCCTCGACGGCAACGAGGATCTCGACGGTACCCAGGCTGTCGAGGCCAATCTCCTCGAGCGTGGACTCGGGCTTCATCTCGACATCGTCAAGGCCGGCGGTCTCGCGGATAACGTCGCAAACGCGCTCGAAGGTCTTCTGATCTGCCATGGTAGTTCTCCTTTGTTTGTGCCCCAGGGGCGTTTTCATTTCCTATGTGCAGCTACTTCCAGCGAAGTAGATAGCCACCTACATCCAAGCCGGCGCCAAATCCAACGAGGGCGATGGTGTCGCCCGCATTCAGTGCGTTGGTGCGCGCCAGCCGATCAAGCGCAAAGGGAATGCAGGCGCTCGAAATATTGCCGGTTTCACGCAACGTTCGGACCACACAGTCGTCCGGCACACCTAAGCGCTTGACCGCCTGGCTCAGGATTCGTTCGTTAGCCTGATGGAATACAAAATGATCGATGTCTTCGACCGCGATGCTCGCATCGCTCGCAAGCTTATGGACCATGTCGCAGATGGCATTGACGCCGAACTTGAACACACGACGACCGTTCATGGACAGCACGCTTTCGCGGTCCTGCGCTGTCTTATACGGCGAGGAGCCCGCCAATCCGGGGACGCGCAGTGTTTCGACGTCAGGCGACGTCGAAAGCTCAACGGCGAGGGGATTCTCTCCCCCAGTCTCTATGACCGCAGCACCCGCGCCATCGCCAAAGAGCACGCACGTGGCACGGTCGGTCCAGTCGAGCGCGCGCGTCATCTGCTCGGCAGCAACGATAAGCACGCGCCTGGCACGACCGCGGGCGATATAGCCCTCGGCGACATCGAGCGCAAATACGAAGCCGGCACAAGCCGCCGAAACGTCGAAGGCAGGACATGTGGCACCCAGGCGCTCAGCAACGGCGCACGCTTCGGCGGGAACGAGATGATCGCCCGTCGTCGTCGAACAGACGATAAGATCCAGCTGACTCGCATCGATTCCGGACGTCTGGAGCGCTTGCTCGCTCGCTGCCACGGCAAGGTCGTCGAGCGACTCGGTGGTGCACACATGGCGGCTCTTGATGCCCGTGCGGGTAAAAATCCACTCATCCGAGGTATCGAGGAACTCGGACAGCTCGTCATTGGAAACACTGCGCTTGGGAAGCGCCGAGCCTGTTCCAAGAATCGTAAAACCCATCACTAACCTCCTTTGAGTTGTTGACGTGTTTACATCGACCAAGAGAGGATAGCGCATTCTTCGCTTTGTTGACGTGTTAACATTAAATTGTCCAAATGCGACAAAGGCTTCACATTGTGTCTATCTCTCGACACCATTGCGTCATTCACTTATTCATTAAGGAGGTAGCAGCCGCTATGGATGCCCAATTAACGATAGTCGACGTAACCGGATCGACCAACGATGACCTGCTCGAGGCAGGAAAACAGGGAGCGCCACACGGCACGGGGCTTGCCGCCCGCGCGCAAACGGCAGGACGCGGCCGACGCGGCCACAAGTGGGATTCAACCGCCGGCAACCTGTTGCTCTCGATTGTCCTACGTCCTCGTGTTAATCCCGCCAAGTACTCTGGCCTTGCCGCCGTCAGCGGCCTAGCGGTGCTCGAGGCGCTCGAGGCGCAAGGTCTTGCTAACGAGATCGGCCTCAAATGGCCCAACGACCTCGTCGCACGAGGACATAAGCTCGGCGGCATCTTGGTCGAGGCGGCTCGTGACAACGAAGGCAAACCTTTCGCCGTCTGCGGCATTGGCGTCAACGTAAACTACACGCCCCAAGAGGTGCCCGATGGCGGCCTGGCGGCAATTGGACTCTCAGACCTCAACGAGAATGTTCCCACCGTCGATGTGCTACTCAAGGAGGTCTATCAAGCGGTCGTGAACGCTGTGGGCACATGGGCAGAGAGCCTCAACGCCATGGAAGAAGACGCCGGTCCGATCGCACCCGTCCACGATGAGTATGTCGCTCATCTCAATTGGATTGGGGAGCACGTTATCGCCCGTTCCCCTGCCGGTGACGAGCTAGCACGCGGCATCTTTAAAACCGTCGATGCCTTTGGTCGCGCATGTATCGAAACGGAAGGCGGCTTGCGATCCTTCCATTTTGAGGAGGCATCGCTGCGTCCCTTGAGCGAATAGGGCGCTGCAGCCACCTACTCGGCAGCAATGCCCGGCAGTCCAAACCATTATTCAAAACAAAAGAGCCCCGCTACCAACATGGCAGCGGGGCTCTGTAAGCTATGAGCGATATCGCTTAGAGCTTGATGTCGATGTCGACGCCAGCGGGGAGGTCGAGACGCATGAGCGAATCAACGGTGCCCGAGGTGGGGTCGAGGATGTCGATGAGGCGCTTATGGGTGCGCATCTCGAACTGCTCACGGGAGTCCTTGTTCACGTGCGGCGAGCGGATAACCGTGTACAGGTTGCGCTCGGTGGGCAGGGGGACAGGACCGGAAACGCGAGCGCCGGTCTTCTGAGCGGTCTCGACGATGAGCTTCGCGGACTGATCGACGACCTCGTGATCATAGCCCTTGAGGCGAATGCGGATCTTCTGGGTAGCCAACTTAAACCTCCAAAGAGTGCGAGAGATGTTCTCGCGGATTACGTAACAGGGAGCTCGAACTTAGGCGTTCTTGCTCATGACCTCGTCCACGATGGACTTGGGCGCGGGCTCATAAGAGTCGAACTGCATCGTGTAGGATGCACGGCCCTGGGTCTGGGAGCGAAGGTCGGTAGCGTAACCGAACATCTCGCCCAGCGGCACCTTGGCACGGATGAGCTTGCTGTTCTTGCGATCCTCCATGCCCTCGATCTTGCCGCGGCGACCGGAGAGGTTGCCCATAACGTCGCCCATGTACTGCTCGGGGGTCTCGACCTCGACAGCCATGATCGGCTCGAGCAGCTGCGGATCGGACTTCTTGAGGGCGTCCTTGATAGCCATGGAACCGGCGATCTTGAAGGCAGCCTCGGAGGAGTCGACCTCGTGGTAAGAACCGTCGAACAGGGTGACCTTGACGTCGAGGACCGGGAAGCCGGCGATAACACCGGTGTTCAGGGCCTCCTGGATGCCCTTGTCGATGGACGGGATGTACTCCTTGGGCACGACGCCGCCGACGATAGCGTTGACGAACTCGTAGCCGAAGCCCTCCTCCATCTTCTCGAGCTTGATGACGGCGTGGCCGTACTGACCGCGACCACCGGACTGACGGACGAACTTGCCCTCAGCCTTCTCGACGTCGTGACCAGCGGTCTCGCGGTAGGCAACCTGGGGCTTACCAACGTTAGCGTCAACCTTGAACTCACGGAGCAGACGGTCGACGATGATCTCGAGGTGCAGCTCGCCCATGCCGGCGATGATGGTCTGGCCGGTCTCGTGGTTGGTGGACACCTGGAAGGTCGGGTCCTCCTCGGCGAGCTTGGTCAGAGCCAGGGACATCTTGTCCTGCTCGGCCTTGGTCTTGGGCTCGATGGCAACGTCGATAACGGGCTTAGCGAACTCGATCTTCTCGAGGACGATCTCCTTGCCCTCGGCGCACAGGGTGTCCCCGGTGGTGGAGTTCTTGAAGCCGACGCAAGCGACGATGTCGCCGGCGGCAGCGTCGTCACGGTCGATACGCTCGGCGGCGTTCATCTCGAGAATGCGGCCGAGGCGCTCGCGCTGACCGTTGGAAGCGTTGACCACGTAGGAGCCGGACTCGGCGCGGCCGGAGTAAACGCGGACGTAGGTGAGCTTACCGACGAACGGGTCGGTCATGATCTTGAAGACCAGGCCGGAGAAGGGCTCGTCGAAGGAAGGATGACGCTGGATCTCCTCGCCGGTGTCCGGATCGGTACCGGTGACGGCCTCGACGTCAAGCGGGCTGGGCAGGTAGTCGACGACAGCGTCGAGCAGCTCCTGAACGCCCTTGTTCTTGTAGGCGGAACCCACGAAGACGAGGTTGAGCTCGTTGGCCAGAACGCCCTTGCGCAGAGCAGCCTTGAGCTCCTCGACGGTGAAGTCCTCCTCCATGAGGATCTTCTCCATGAGCTCGTCGTCAAAGCTGGCAGCAGCGTCGAGGAGCTCCTCGCGCTTGGTGGCAGCGATGTCGGCAAACTCAGCCGGGATCTCGTCCATCGGCTCGGGGTAGGTCATGCCCTTGTCGTCGGCCTTGAAGTCCCATGCAGTCATGGTGACGAGGTCGATGACGCCCCAGAAGTTGTCCTCGGCGCCCATCGGGACCTGAGCGGCCACGGCGTTGGCGTCGAGACGATCCTTCATGGTCTCGATAGCGTTGAAGAAGTCAGCGCCCACGCGGTCATACTTGTTGATGAAGGCGATGCGGGGGACGTTGAAGGTAGAAGCCTGACGCCAAACGGTCTCAGACTGGGGCTGAACGCCGGCAACGGCGTCGAAGACGGCGACAGCGCCATCGAGGACGCGCAGACAGCGCTCGACCTCGGCGGTGAAGTCAACGTGGCCCGGGGTGTCGATGATCTGGATGCGGTAGTCCTTACCGTCCTTGTTCCAGAAGCACGTGGTAGCAGCGGAGGTAATGGTTACGCCGCGCTCCTGCTCCTGAACCATCCAGTCCATGGTGGCAGCGCCCTCATGGACCTCACCGATCTTGTGGGTCTTACCGGTGTAGTAAAGAATACGCTCGGTCGTGGTGGTCTTACCGGCATCGATGTGAGCCATGATGCCGATGTTACGGGTATCGGAAAGCTTGTACTTAGGCTTAGCCATGTTAGTTCCTTACCTTAACTTACCAACGATAGTGAGAGAACGCGCGGTTGGCCTCGGCCATCTTGAAGACGTCCTCACGCTTCTTGACGGAAGCGCCCAGGCCGTTGGAAGCGTCGAGGATCTCGTTGGCGAGACGCTCGGCCATGGTCTTCTCCTTGCGAGCGCGGGAGAAGTTGACGATCCAGCGGATGCCCAGAGCGGTGGAACGACGGGAGTTGACCTCCATCGGGACCTGATAGGTAGCGCCACCGACACGCTTGGGCTTAACCTCGAGCGTGGGCTTGACGTTGTCCATAGCCTTCTTGAAGGTAGCGAGAGCGTCGCCACCCTCGGACTTCTCGGCAACGATCTCGAAAGCGGTGTAAACGATGCGCTCAGCGGTGGCCTTCTTGCCGTCAAGAAGGACCTTGTTGATGAGCTGAGTCACCAGGCGGTTGTTGTAAACGGCGTCAGGCTGAACCTCACGACGATTAGCTGCTGCACGACGCGGCATGTGAAATCTCCTTAAGTGTCTACCGTGCGGCGCTTAGGCGGCGCACGGCGAAAGTATCAAAACGTTATCTGGCTTATTTAGCCTTGGGGCGCTTAGCACCGTACTTGGAACGGGCCTGCATACGGTTCTGGACCGGAGCAGCGTCGTAGGCGCCACGGATGACGTGATAACGGACACCAGGGAGGTCACGGACACGACCGCCGCGGACGAGCACGATGGAGTGCTCCTGCAGGTTGTGGCCCTCACCCGGGATGTAAGCAGTAACTTCGATGCCGTTGACGAGGCGAACACGGGCAACCTTACGAAGAGCCGAGTTCGGCTTCTTGGGGCTCGTGGTGAAGACGCGGGTGCACACGCCGCGCTTCTGGGAGTTGTGCTGCAGAGCAGCGTTCTTGGACTTCTTGGGCACGGAACGACGGCCCTGGCGAACCAGCTGGTTAATAGTAGGCAAAGCGTACTCCTTCTCGAATGATTCCAGCTTTCTGTAAAGTGCAACGGCTTGAATCGAGGGGTCAGCATCCCCCTACGAAACACGCAGTTCGATAGGATACGTGGCGTTAGCTGTGCCGTCAACAGACCACGCCGCCGGGCGTATCCCAAAATTGGCACATTTCCGCAAAGCCTACACAAAAGGAATCTTCTTCTGTGCGCGGGGGCGGATCCCCGGCCCGGGCGGCCCAGGTTTTAAGTTTGCTGCTCTACAGTCCTGGCTCGCGCGGAGGCCACATTAAGTGGCCTCCGGCTCGTGCGGAACTCGCGACAAACTTAACCTCCGCGCCGCCCGGGCCGGGAATCCGACGTGCTCGGCGGGGCAACGTTCCCTTCCAAATAGGGACAGGTTTATTATGGTCGGTTTTATCTGGGGAAACGTCGCACTCCAGCGTTGATCTGCTCTCATCTGTCGCATGGAAATCGGCGGCGTCTTCGGAAGTATGTCGCTCGGTCTAACCGTCCATTTAATGCAAAATGGGCCGCCTCCCCTAGTAGGAAGCGGCCCCAAATCTTACGAATAGACGATGGTAAAGGGTACTTCTGTTTCGGTCTCTCCTGTTGACGTGCACCTCGTGCCCTCAAGCGTTACTGAGACCACTTGGTCGACATCAATCAACTTCGTTGGCACCCAGATGTTCTCTCCGCTATTGCGCGCATAAGAAAAATATAAGTTGAACACCCCTGCGTCGTCATCTTCGATAATCTGCTCCGATCCATCCTTGTAGCTGACGGTCAGCTTATTATCAACTGCTTCATAGCCCAAATCATCGATGTGCGTCTGGATGGAAAACGGACTGATCTCGAGAGACGAGTCACCGGAGCGGAGTTCCTTTGTATCGACGTACGCTCCAACGCTAAACTCGGGCGTCGATGCTTTAAACTGCCTCGCACTCTCACCTTCGCCCTCGGTCCACTGGATATTCCAGGTGACCGCATGTTGAAAACCTCGCTCGCGATCCATAGAGGCAAAGTACATCGTGCCATTAATGACCGTGTCGCTTGATGTGTCCTTATCAATTGTGCAGCGTGTGTCAGCCCATTCCTCGCCGAAGTTCATGCTGGGCGTGCCGATTCCTTGTTCTTCTTCACCATAGAGAACAAGTTCGCCAGTCTCTGCTGCCGGCTTGTAGTAGTTAACACCATTTGGATTGGACAACGTAAACGTCACGGCACCGCAACCGTTTTTATCGATAGCCATATCATGAATGTCGAGTGTATAGCCGTTGCCCTCGACGGACAGATTGACCTTCTGTACTGAACCCTCCAAGCTTTGGGGCGCGATACCATCACCAAACTCTCTGGTGTAGGTATATTTAGTCCCCGACGAGCCACCTTGAGTCCAGGTAATGGACTCTCCGTTTCCATGGTTTCCCCAGGCAGAGGCAAAATAACTGGAATTGACGACGGCGTAGGCGACTCCTCCGGTCGCCAGCACTCCGGCAAGACATCCGATTACGGCAACATAGAGAGGCTTCGCGTGGCCCTTTCGATGAAGCGGCTCACCCGCAGCGGTATTAAGGACGCGATCTGCAAGATTGCTATCGGCTTGGATGGACTCGAAGGCCCGCTTGATTTGATTGGATTTCACGGTCGCCCTCCTCTAGGATGAATTTGAGCTTCGATCGACCGCGAGCTAAACGCGTTCGAACGGTAGCGGCTGGCACATGCAGTAACTCGGCAATCTCTGAGGTCGAAAAGCCCAGATAGTAATAGAGCACGATGGGAACACGGAATCGCTCCGGAAGTCGCATAACGTCTGACAGGACCGCCTTGGTCTCATCCTGCGCCGCCGAAAGCGAATCGGCCAGGTTCTCAATATCCTCCACACGCCTCCATGGCTTTCGAAAGAGCGATTTGCATTCATTGATCGTGACCCGGATAAGCCAGCGACGAAGATGTTCCCGACTTTCAAAGTGTCCATCGCTTTTAAGCAACTTAAGAAAGACGTCTTGGGCAACATCGTCGGCATCGGCGCAATCGCGCAGGTACGTCAATGCGATCCGAAACACGACATCCCGGTGATCTTCGACCGCCTGTCTAAATGCTTGTTCTTCCATAATCACCTCCCGGTGACGTTAATGATTATCGATGAGGCCCTCACCATAGATACGCTCTGGCCGGACGAATTGTTTCAAATTCAAGCAGGAAAAACCTACCAAAATCAACCTGTCCCATTTTTGGCAGGTTTTCTTCAACAAAAAGACCCGCTTCCCTGTTGGGAAGCGGGTCCTTTGGAAGGGCGGTTAACGTACTTGGAAGTTACTCCTCGTCGTTGTCCTTGGCCTCTTCGGCGTCGTCGGTGTCCACGAGCTGGTTGAGCAGCTCGTCGAGGGAAGCCATGTCCTCGTTGATGGCACCGTTGGCGGGAGCCTTCTTGTCGTCGATCGGGGCGCCCAGGAGCTCCTCGTCGGCGTCGGCGTGATGCGTCGGCGTGGCGGAGGTGCCCAGCAGGATGTCGTCCGGACCGTCGGGGCTAAAGACCATCTGCAGCAGCTGCGAGAGGTCTTCCTCGTCGGCAACGTCATCGTTGTTCTCGAGGATGTAGAGCAGGTCGTGGGCCTCGAGGCCGTCACGGAGCTCCTCGATCGCCTTGGCACCGATGCCATCGATGCGCAGCAGATCCTCCTCGGACTTGCCGACCAGGTCGCCGACCGTCTCGATGCCGACCTCGCTGAACTTGTTGGTCCAGCGCTGCGACACGCCCAGGTCGTCGAACAGGTACAGGCGAGCCTTCTCGGCGGAGATGGTGTGGCCGTTGCGGGTGAACGAACCGTCAGCACCGCCGAACTCGTCGTAGCCGGCCCAGTCGAGCTGCTGCGGGAGCTGCTCGTCCAGGTCCTTGAGCTCCACAGGAGCCCACTCGGGCAGCGACTTGGCGTTGGGCGAAGCCGGGCCGTCGATGTCAACATAGCCGTCGGCCGTGCGATACGTCAACTTGGCGTTGGCGTACGGCTTGAGGCCAGTACCAGCCGGGATCTTCTTACCGACGATGACGTTGGACTTAAGGTCGAGCAGGTGGTCGACCTTGCCCTCAATAGCAGCCTCGGTAAGGACGCCGGCGGTACGGATGAACGAAGCGCTCGACAGCCAGGAGTCGATGTTGGACGCGACCTTGAGCGTACCCAGGATGACGGGCTCGGCCACGGGAGCCTGACCGCCCAGACGGGCAACGCGCTCGACCTCGTCGGCGAACTCGTAGCGGTCGACGTACTGACCAAGCAGGTACTTGGAGTCACCGGGGTTGGTGATCTGAACGCGACGCAGCATCTGACGTGCGAGCACCTCGATGTGCTTGTCGTTCAGGTCGACGCCCTGGCTGGTGTAGACGTCCTTGACGCTCTCGACGAAGGTGTGCATCGTCGACTCGATGTCGGTCAGCTTGCGCAGGTTGCGGAAGTTGACGAAGCCCTTGGTGATCTGGTCGCCGGCGCGAACCTCGCAGCCATCCTCGATCTCGGGCATAAAGCGCACCGATGCGGGGACGCGGCGCTCGTCGAGGACACGGGTGTGATCCTCGGAGTCGGTGAGCGTCAGCACGTACTCGGACTTCTCGGGCTTAATCGAGAGGTGACCGGAGTACGGAGCCAGCTCGGCCTCGCGACCCAGAATCTTCTCGTTGACGTTGCCGACGATATCGAACATACGGCTGACCGTAGGCAGACCCTGCGTAATATCGTCGACGCCAGCGACGCCGCCGGAGTGAATGGTACGCATCGTAAGCTGCGTACCGGGCTCGCCGATGGACTGGGCGGCAATAATGCCGACCGCGGTACCGATGGCGACCGGACGACGGGTGGAAAGATCCCAGCCGTAGCACTTCTGGCACACGCCGTACTTGGAGCGGCAGGTGAGCAGCGCGCGGAGCTTGACCTTCTTGAGGCCGGCATCAACCATCTTCTGGATGTCGGCGACCTTCTCGATGTAGCCGTCCTGCTCAAAGAGCACGGTGCCATCGGGGGCCACGACGTCCTCAATGAAGCAACGGCCAACAAGGTCGGTGTTGAGGTCGGTGGTGCCGGGGATGATGAGGTTGTAGGTGACGCCCTCGTGCGTACCGCAGTCCTCCTCGCGGACGATGACGTCCTGGGCCACGTCGACCAGACGACGGGTCAGGTAACCAGAGTCCGACGTGTGGGATGCGGTATCGACCAGGCCCTTACGGGCGCCGTAGGTCGAAATGAAGTACTCGAGCGGCAGCAGGCCCTCGCGGAAGTTCGCCTTAATGGGAAGGTCGATCGTCTCGCCGGACATGTCTGCCATCAGGCCACGCATGCCGCCGAGCTGACGCAGCTGGGTCTTAGAACCACGGGCGCCGGAGTCGGCCATCATGTACAGCGGGTTCTCCTCGTCGAACATGTCGAGCATGAGCGCTGCAACCTTATCGGTACAAGCGGTCCACTCGTTAACGACTTCGATGTGGCGCTCCGTCTCGTTGATGAAGCCCTCCTCGAAGTACTCGTTGATCTGGTCGACGTTGGCCTGAGCGCGGTCGAGCAGCTCCTGCTTCTCGGCAGGGATGAGAGCGTCCCACACCGAGATGGTGAGGCCGGCGCGGGTAGCGTAGTGGAAGCCGGAGTACTTGATGGCGTCGAGGATCGGGCCGACCTTGGCCTCGGGGTAACGATCGCAGCAGTCCGCAACCAGCTTGGCCACGTCGCCCTTGACCATCTTGTAGTTCATGAACTCGTAGTCTTCGGGCAGGCACTGGCGGTTGAAGATGATGCGGCCGATAGAGGTCTCGAAGCGCGCGGTCTTGTTGCCGGTGACGTCGTAGTCGACAAACTCGTTCTTGCCGTTCTTGACGCGGAAGATACGGGTGCCGTCCTCGTTGATGACATTGGCGTTCTCGGCGGACACGCGGACCTGAATCTTGGCCTGCATGTCGACCTCGGAGCGGCAGTCATAGGCGTGCAGCGCGTCGTCGAAGCTCGAGAACACGTGGTTCTCGCCCGGCAGACCGTCGCGGACCTGGGTCAGGTAGTACACACCGATGATCATGTCCTGCGAGGGGATGTTGACCGGCTTGCCGGATGCCGGCGAGCGCAGGTTGTTCGCAGAGAGCATGAGCACGCGAGCCTCGGCCTGAGCCTGGCTGGACAGCGGCACGTGGACAGACATCTGGTCGCCGTCGAAGTCGGCGTTGAAGGGCGAGCAGACCAGCGGGTGCAGGTGGATAGCCTTGCCCTCGACCAGCACCGGCTCAAAGGCCTGGATGGACAGACGGTGCAGGGTCGGTGCACGGTTGAGCAGCACGACGCGGCCGTCGATGACCTCTTCGAGGATATCCCACACAAAGGTGGCACCGCGGTCGATAGCGCGCTTGGCGCCCTTGATGTTCTCGACCTTGCCAAGCTCGACCAGGCGCTTCATGACGAAGGGCTTGAAGAGCTCCAGCGCCATGGTCTTGGGCAGACCGCACTGGTGCAGCAGCAGCTTGGGGTCGGTAACGATTACCGAACGGCCAGAGTAGTCGACACGCTTACCCAGCAGGTTCTGACGGAAACGACCCTGCTTGCCCTTGAGGGCCTCGGCGAGCGACTTGAGCGGGCGACCGCCACGGCCAGAGACCGGGCGACCACGACGGCCGTTGTCGAACAGGGCGTCCACGGACTCCTGGAGCATGCGCTTCTCGTTGTTCACGATGATCGCAGGGGCGTCCAGGTCGAGCAGGCGCTTGAGTCGGTTGTTACGGTTGATCACGCGACGGTACAGGTCGTTGAGGTCGGACGCGGCGAAGCGGCCGCCGTCGAGCTGGACCATCGGGCGCAGATCGGGCGGAATGACCGGGATAACGTCCAGGATCATGTTCGCGGGGCTGTTGCCACCCTTCAGGAAGGCGTCAACGACCTCGAGGCGCTTGACGGCCTTCTCGCGCTTCTGCTTCTGGGAATCCTCGTCGGCGATGATGGCCTTGAGCTTCTCGGCCTCGGAGGGGAGGTCGATGGCAGCGAGCAGGTCGCGGACGGCCTCGGCACCCATACCACCCTTGAAGTACATGGAGTAGTAACGGGTCATCTCGCGGAACAGCGGCTCATCGGAGATGAGGTCGCGCTCGGTGAGCTTCATGAAGGCGTTGAAGGCGTCCGTGCGGAGCTGTTTCTCGTCCTTGCACTCTTCCTCGATGTCGACGATGCCAGAGGCGATCTCCTCGGGGGTCAGCGGCTCCTCGTCGGAGAACTCGTCAAAGTTCTCGGGGTTGCCCTGCTCCTTGAGGGACTCGATCTGGCGGGCGCACTCGGCATCGATCTCTTCCAGATCGGCGGCGAGCTCCTCGCGCAGGTCGTCAGCGTCAGCCTCACGAGCCTCGTAGTCGACCTCGGTGATGATGTAGCTGGCAAAGTACAGAACCTTCTCGAGGTCCTTGGACTTGATGTCGAGCATACGGCTCATCGGGAAGCTCGTGGGGCTCTTGAAGTACCAGATGTGGGACACGGGAGCGGCGAGCTCGATGTGACCCATGCGCTCGCGACGAACCTTGGCCGAGGTGACCTCGACGCCGCAGCGCTCGCAGACGATGCCCTTAAAGCGGATGCCCTTGTACTTGCCGCAGGAGCACTCCCAGTCCTTGGCGGGACCGAAAATCTTCTCGCAGAACAGGCCGTCCTTCTCGGGCTTGAGGGTACGGTAATTAATGGTCTCCGGCTTCTTGACCTCACCGTGCGACCAGGAACGGATCTGGTCGGCGGAGGCAAGGGAGATCTTTACCGAGTCAAAATCAGTAGTTTCGAAATCTGCCACAGTCAACTACTCCTTATCAGTGGTCGTGGCGGCGACAGCCTCGGGTGCCTCGGCGGTCTCGGCATCCTGGGCCTCGACGTCGGCGTCAACGCCGGCGAGCGCAGCCAGGTCGTCGAGAGCAGAGGTCTCCTCGGCGGTCACAGGGGCGGAGGCGTCCTCGTCGGCATCGTGCATGGGCTCGATGTCCAGCGCGAGGGAACGGATCTCCTTGACGAGAACCTTGAAGGACTCGGGGATACCCGGAACCGGAACGTTCTCGCCCTTGACGATGGACTCGTAGGTCTTGACGCGGCCCACGGTATCGTCGGACTTGACGGTCAGAATCTCCTGCAGGACGTTGGAAGCACCGTATGCGTACAGTGCCCAAACTTCCATCTCGCCGAAGCGCTGGCCGCCGAACTGAGCCTTGCCGCCCAGCGGTTGCTGGGTAACCAGGCTGTAAGGGCCGGTCGAACGGGCGTGGATCTTGTCGTCAACCATGTGGCCGAGCTTGAGGATGTAGGACGTACCCACGGTAATGGGCTCGCGGAACTCCTCGCCGGTGCGGCCGTCGAACAGGCGGGTCTTGCCGCGCTCGTCAAGCTGGGTGACAAACTCGGGGCGCATGTGATCGCCAAAGGCAGCGGTGGCCTTGTTGAGCATGTTCTTGTTGGCGCGACGGATGACCTCGGCGATCTCGTCCTCCTTGGCGCCGTCGAAGACGGGCGTCGAGACGAAGAACGGACCGGGGACATACTTGTCGGAGTCGGCATCCTCGGTATCCCAACCGCAGGCAGCAGCCCAGCCAAGGTGGCACTCGAGCAGCTGGCCAACGTTCATACGCGAAGGAACGCCCAGCGGGTTGAGGATAACGTCGATCGGGGTACCGTCAGCCATGTAGGGCATGTCCTCGACCGGCAGAACGTTACAGATAACGCCCTTGTTGCCGTGGCGACCGGCGATCTTATCGCCCTGCTGGATCTTACGACGCTGGGCGACGTAGACGCGCACCTGCTCGTTGACGCCGGGGGCCAGGTCGTCGCCGTTCTCGCGGCTAAAGCGGACGACGTCGATGACGCGGCCATAAGCGCCGTGAGGCATCTTAAGGGAGGTGTCGCGAACATCGTGAGCCTTGGCACCGAAGATGGCGCGCAGCAGGCGCTCCTCGGCGGTCAGAGCGCTCTCGCCCTTAGGCGTGACCTTGCCGACCAGGATGTCGCCAGGACCGACCTCGGCGCCGATGCGGATGATGCCGTCCTCGTCGAGGTTGGCAAGCATGTCCTCGGAGAGGTTCGGGATCTCGCGAGTGATCTCCTCGGGGCCGAGCTTGGTGTCGCGGGCGTCGATCTCGTGACGGGTGATATTGATGGTCGTCAGCAGGTCCTCGGCCACCAGGCGCTCGGACACGACGATACCGTCCTCGTAGTTGAAGCCTTCCCACGGCATGTATGCCACGGTGAGGTTCTGGCCCAGTGCGAGCTCGCCATGATCGGTCGAAGGACCGTCGGCCAGAGGCTCGCCCTGCTCAACGGTGTCACCGACGCGCACGAGCGGACGGTGGTTGATGCAGGTGGACTGGTTGGAGCGCTGGTACTTGGCCAGGTGGTACTCGTCCATGCCGCCGGCATGCTTGACGATGATCTTGGCGGCGTCGGCAAAGATGACCTCGCCGGCGTTCTTGGCCAGGGTGACCTCGCCGGAGTCCAGAGCGGCGCGACGCTCCATGCCGGTACCGACATAGGGAGCGGCGGGGTGAACCAGCGGCACGGCCTGACGCTGCATGTTAGCGCCCATCAGCGTACGCTTGGCGTCATCGTGCTCAAGGAACGGAATCAGCGTGGCTGCGACGGAGAGCATCTGACGCGGCGAGACGTCCATGTAGTCGACGTCCTCGACAGGCACGTCGGCGGGAGCGCCGAAGGAGCCGTCGAAGTCGCGGGTACGGGCGATCACGGTATGCGGACGAACGATCTTGCCCTCGGCATCGGTCGTGATGAACTCGTTGGTCTTGGGATCGAGCGGCGTGTTGGCCGGCGCGATGACGTGCTTCTCTTCCTCGTCAGCGGTCATCCAGTCGATCTGGTCGGTGGCAACGCCGTTCTCGACACGACGGAACGGGGCCTCGATGAAGCCATACTCGTTGACGCGGGCGTAGAGGGCGAGCGAGCCGATCAGGCCGATGTTGGGGCCTTCGGGGGTCTCGATCGGGCACATGCGGCTGTAGTGCGAGTTGTGAACGTCGCGGACGGCCGTCGGCACGTTGGTGCGGCGGCTGGAGCCCGACTTGTGGCCGGCAAGACCGCCGGGGCCGAGTGCGGACAGACGGCGCTTGTGGGTCAGACCGGTCAGGGGGTTTGCCTGGTCCATGAACTGCGAGAGCTGCGAGGAACCGAAGAACTCCTTGATAGAGGCCACGATCGGACGGATGTTGATGAGCGACTGCGGGGTGATCTCGTCGATGTCCTGGGAGCTCATGCGCTCACGGACGACGCGCTCCATACGGCTCATACCGATACGGAACTGGTTGGCGACGAGCTCGCCGACGGTGCGAATGCGGCGGTTGCCAAAGTGGTCGATGTCGTCGACCTTGAAGCCCTGCTCGCCAGCAGCGAGGGACAGCAGGTAGCGCAGCGTAGCGACGATATCCTCGTCGGTGAGCACCGTGACCTCTTCCTCGGTGGTGAGGTTGAGCTTCTTGTTGACCTTGTAGCGACCGACGCGGGCCAGATCGTAGCGCTGCGGGTTGAAGAGCAGGCCCTCGAGCAGGCTGCGGGAAGCATCCACGGTGGGAGGCTCGCCCGGGCGCAGGCGACGGTAGATCTCGATAAGAGCATCCTCGCGGGTAAGGGCGGTATCGCGCTCGAGGGTGCGCTTGATCACATCGGAGTTGCCGAGCAGCTCGATGATATCGTCGTTGGTGACGGCGATGCCAAGGGCGCGCAGGAACATCGTGGCGCTCTGCTTGCGCTTACGGTCGATGGAGACCATGAGCTGGTCGCGCTTGTCGACCTCAAACTCGAGCCAGGCACCGCGGGACGGGATGATCTGAGCCTTGTAGATCTGCTTGCCCGAATCCATCTCGGAGCTGTAGTACACGCCCGGGGAACGGACGAGCTGGGAGACGACGATACGCTCGGTACCGTTGATGATAAAGGTGCCCTGATCGGTCATCATGGGGAAGTCGCCCATAAAGACGAGCTGCTCCTTGATCTCACCGGTCTCCTTGTTAGTGAGACGGACGTCGGTCAGAAGCGGAGCCTGATAGGTCATGTCCTTCTCGCGGCACTCCTCGACGGTGTGCGCGGGATCGCCAAACTGATGCTCGCCGAAGGTAACCTCGAGAACATGGTTCTGGCTCTGGATGGGGCTGGATTCCTTGAACGCCTCACGAAGGCCCTCGTCCTTAAAACGCTCAAAGGATTCCCTTTGAACAGAGATAAGGTTGGGGAGCTCCATGGCCTCCGGGATTTTCCCGAAGCTGACGCGCTTGCGCTCAGTGGCAGTGTATGCGTAGGTCACCAGGTTTTTCCTCCTTCACGGAAATGCTCGGTGGGTTGGCGAGGCATAGCTTCGCCAGTTATCGCAACCTAATAGTTTATCAGGTACCGACCGTTGGGCAAGAAAAGCCTTGACGCGATTGAGTTTTTGGAGTAGCAAAGTTTTTCGACAGAAAACACGCAGGTAGATGTATGTGTATCGAACATCTGTTCATATATTTTCTGTGAACAGAGAGCCGGCAATCGCAGCTCTTATAAAAAAACGGGCGCGAACCGAGGTCCACGCCCGTAAATGTCGGTGCCCGAAGGCTTACTTGCGCATCAATCCGCCGCGCTCGTCGATGGCGTCCCAGAAGGCATCGGCAAAGCGGGGGTCGTTTGCAGCCATGAGGGCGTTAGTGGCCATCCAACCAGAGGGAGTGCCGGTGTCGTAGCCCGACAGCGGGTCGATGACGACGGCATACATGGCCTCGCGGTCGAGCGAACGGGCCATGGCGTCGGTGAGCTGGATCTCGCCGCCCTTGCCGGCCTGCTGATCTGCCAGCAGGTCCATGACCAGCGGGCTCAGCAGGTAGCGACCGACGATGTACAGGTTGGACGGAGCAGCCTCGGAAGCGGGCTTCTCAACCAGACCGCCGATACGCCAAACAGCGCCCGGCTCGGCATCGGCAACGTCCTCGGCGCCCTCGAGCGAACCGACGCGCTCGCCGGCGATAACACCGTAGCGGCTGACTTCCTCGGGCGAGCAAGCAGCGACGGCGATAACCGAAGCGCCACCGTGCTCCTTGGAAACGGCGAGCATCTTGTCGCAGATATCGCGGTTAGGCACAACGTAGTCGCCCAGAAGAACCAGGAAGTTCTCCCCTGCCACGGCGTCGGCAGCAGAGCGAATAGCATGGCCGAGGCCCTTGGGCTCGTACTGATAACGGAAGTCGACCGGCATACCGCCAGCGTGGGCGACAGCATCGGCATAGGCGTTCTTGCCGCGCTCGCGCAGCAGGTTCTCGAGCGAACGGTCGGGCTGGAAGTAGTTCAGTAGCTCGGGCTTACCGGGAGAAGTAACGATGATGGCATCGTCGACCTCCTCGGGCTCGAGCGCCTCCTCGACGACGTACTGAATGACGGGCTTGTCGAGCACCGGCAGCATCTCTTTGGGCGTGCACTTGGTGCCAGGCAGAAAACGCGTGCCAAGACCGGCGGCGGGGATGATTGCCTTCATGTTATTCAAAGATCCTTTCGCAGGCGCAAAAGCGCCCCATGCGTGCGGCACACAGCCGCAGACCAAATTGCGATACCCAAGCATCTTACCGCTGGAACTATATGTCGCTACAAGGCAGAGACAATTCTTCAGCAGGTCAACGCAAATTATTGCTCGAATGGTGCAATTTTATTGCCCAACGGCAGGGCACCCGATACGACGCAAATCACAGAACATGGCAGTTTGAGCAACCGATGCCGAGGGACCGAAAAACAAAAAAGACGGGGCTCGCAATGCGAACCCCGTCTGCAAAGAAATCTGGCGAGAAAGCCTGATTACTTGAGGGTGACAGCAGCGCCAGCAGCCTCGAGCTTCTCCTTGGCAGCCTCGGCGTCCTCCTTCTTGGCACCCTCGAGAACAGCCTTGGGAGCGCCCTCGACGACCTCCTTGGCCTCCTTCAGGCCAAGGTTGGTGAGCTCACGGACGGCCTTGATGACCTGGATCTTGTTGTCGCCGAAGCCCTCGAGCACGACGTCAAACTCGGTCTTCTCCTCGGCCTCAGCAGCGCCAGCAGCGGGAGCGGCGACAACGGCGGCAGGAGCAGCGGCGGAAACGCCGAAGGTGTCCTCGATAGCCTTAACGAGCTCGGAAGCCTCGAGAAGGGTCATTTCCTTAAGAGCATCGATGATCTCATCGGTGGTAAGCTTAGCCATTTCTAAGTCCTTTCGGTTTCCGTGTCTGTGCACGGAGATCAGTTAAAACACGACGCGAATGCGTCAGGGGTGCGGCGTTGCCGCCGCGGGTGAAAACAGCGACTAGGCTGCCTTCTGCTCGGAGACCTGCTGGATCGAACGAGCGAGACCAGAGGAAACGCCGTTGACGCAGACAGCGATGTCGCGAGCGAAACCGGAGATGAGACCGGCGATCTGACCGAGAAGCTGATCCTTGGTGGGCAGCTCGGCGATAGCCTTAACATCATCAGCGGAAACGGCCTTGCCGTCGGAGATACCGCCCTTGATCTCAAGGACGCCCTTGGACTTAGCAGAGAAGTCCTTAAGGGTCTTAGCGGCCTCGACCGGCTCGGTCTCGTAGAACACATAAGCGACGGGGCCGGCGAGGATCTCGTCGAGCTCGGGCTGCTCCTGGTTCTTGAGAGCGATCTTGACCAGGTTGTTCTTGTAGACCTTCATCTCGGCGCCGCACTCGCGAAGCTGATGACGCAGCTCCTGAGCCTGCTTAACCGTCAGACCGTTGTAGTTGACGACGAACAGACCGGCGTTCTCGGCGATACGGGACTCGATCTCTGCAACCTTGTCGATTTTGTACTGCTGGGGCATGAATTACACCTCCTCGAATTCTTTCCGGGCACGGTCCGCCACAAGGACGTGACGGGGGCATGTCCAAAAAGAAAGCCCCCGCGCTGCATGAGCGACGGGGGCGAGAAGACATATCTACTCGACCACCTCGGCTGGCGGGATATCCCATTAAGCTCGCGGGCGATGCCCGTTTGCACCGGCTGTCTCTGGCAGCGGATTCGTGCGTGAACCGAAAGTATTATGGCGGGGACCCCGGCGTCGGTCAACGGGCGCGAGGATTCGTACACAAACCCTGCATACGCTCCGGCCCGAGGGGACGGGTCGAGATTTTCGCTCGGTCAAGTCCTGGGCTCGCTCGAAGGCCACATTAAGTGGCCTTCGGCTCGTGCGGAATCTACGAAAATTTCGACCCGTCCCCTCGGGCCGGAGCTACGGTAACTTTACTGCGAATCCTCGTGTCCGTTGAGCGACGCGCCCCACGCATAACCCTTATGTCGGTAGGCTGATGTGTTGCATCCCTGAGGGCTACAGGGTTGAAACAAAGTTGGACAGGCGGGTTAGACCTTCGTCCAGATTTTGGTCGGAGACGCAGTAGCTTAGGCGGATGTGGCCTTCGGTTCCGAAGCAGTCGCCCGGGACTAGGGCCACGTTTGCCTCTTTGATGGCTTTGATGCAGAAGGCTTCGCTTGTTAGGCCGAATTGTTTGATGCTCGGGAAGGCGTAGAAGGCGCCGGCCGGTTCCACTACGTCGAGGTCCATGGCGTTTAAGGCTGCGAGCACGCGTTTGCGGCGGGCTCGGTAGACTTCGAGCATGGGGGTGGGGTCGACGGTGAGGGCTCGGGCGGCAGCGTCCATTTCGAAGGAGACGGCGCTCGATACTAGGTATTGATGAGCCTTTGCGATCTCGGCGATGACGGGGGCTGCCGCTGCGAGCCAGCCCAGGCGCCAGCCGGTCATGGCCCAGGGCTTGGAGAAGCTCTCGATGACCACCGTCTGCTCGCGTAGCTCCGGGTGGCGATGGGCAAATCGCTCGTAGCCGTCCACGTAGACCAGGCGGTTATATACGTCGTCGCAGACCACGTAGATGCCCGCCTGCTCCGCCACGTGTGCCACGGCGTCGAGCGATGCCGCGTCGAGGATGCAACCCGTGGGATTGTTGGGCGAGCAGATGACGATGGCCTTGGTCGCCGGCGTTACGCAGGCACGAAGTGCGTCCTCGTCAATCTGGAATTGCGTAGGCTCCGTATCCAAAAAGACCGCTTTGGCGTGGTTGGCCACGACGATGCTCTCGTATAGGCCAAAGGCCGGCGTGGGGATGATGACCTCGTCGCCGGGGTTGAGCATAGCCATGAATGCTGCCGACAGGGCCTCGGTCGCGCCGTCAGTCAGGATGACCTCGTCAGCCGAAAACATAAGGCCCGCGTCCCCCATGTAGGCAGACAACGCCTCGCGCAGGGCGGGGCGGCCGTTGTTGGGCGGATAGTGCGTGTCGCCGCGGTCCAGTGCGGCGGTCACCTCGGCGCTAATCACATCGGGCGTGGGAAAATCGGGCTCGCCGAGCGCAAGCGCAATGCATCCCGGATGCTGAGCAGCGAGCGCGTTGATTCGGCGGATGCCGGAGGGCTTGAGCGTGGCAAGCGAGGTATTCATGGGCAGGCGCATGGCGTTCCTTTCGTAAGGGTTGCACTAGGATAGCGCGGCGAGGCGCTGCCAGACGGTGTAACCTAAACGGAAACCAACCGGAAAGGAGGCGGCATGGAGACGACCGTGCGCGGCGATGTACCAAAAACACTGCATAGCATCGCGTTTGTCAGTATTCCCGATAGCGCCGATCTTGAGTTTTTGCTCTGGGACCTGCAGGATGCCATCGCCGCCTATGCACAGATTTCCGGCACCGCACTCCCCCATCCAGTCGACTTGAAGGCGAATAGCGCCGATACCGCCGATGGCATCGTGCTCGCCGTTGAGGATATGCCCGATGACGAGGCAATGACAGACATCGAGAAGGCACTCAATCGCTTTGGCGATACGGGGGACGCGCGTCTATGTCGTCGTTCAGGCCATCTACGAGCGTACCGAGGGGGCGCGCATGCTCATCGAGCGCCTGCGCCAAGCTTGCGAACTCCGTAGGCTAACGTGGTGCGGCGGCGTTATCGCCTGCACCGGCAGCGACATCGCAGCGCTTCGCCACTCCCCACGCATGGGCCTCTTGCGCCGACCATTTTCGAAAGCGATGGATAAGCTTGTGGGTGCCGTGCGCATGGGCTGCTCCATTGAGCACGCCCAGCTGCTCGGCGGCGGCGATGCCGGTAGCGTCAACGCCGACGGCATGGTGCGTGTCGAGCCCGCGCTGCCCGCGCCGATCTGGCGCACCATCATCAAACGCCTCGGCGCCCATGCTCAATCAAATATCTAAATTAGAGAGCGGCCCAGTCAACGGCCTCGCGCCAGCGCTCGACAAGGCGCTCCAGACGCCAAGCCGCATTGGCAGGACTTGTCGAGGGCAGGACG
>ENA-OQDC01000569-OQDC01000569.1-human-gut-metagenome-genome-assembly--contig:-NODE-569-length-24825-cov-4.943234_pt1 | contig 24825 bp, 26 predicted proteins | sample MGYA00242770_ERZ504601 | MGnify/ENA primary metagenome ERZ504601 (study PRJEB26092, sample SAMD00036305) | human gut metagenome | host: Homo sapiens | study: EMG produced TPA metagenomics assembly of...
ATCCAGCAGGGGTTATATGTTAGGTTACAGCGATCTGAAAGACCGTTCCGTCAGCGGTTTTTTCCGGTTTCTGGCGAAAGTCGGTGATGGAATGATGAAGATGCAGATTGTGAAGATCCAGTTTTCTGGTCGGGATCAGGAAAAGAAGGCGCTGGTTGCGATGAAGAAGCACAAAGCCCAATAGGGCTGCCTGTGCGTTATGGTGAATAAAGCGGTGAAATATTGGAGGAGGAGTGAACATGGAGCGAAAAGAAGCGATTCGCAGCGCCTATCGGCTGACAGGCGTCAACAATTTTTATGATGGCATGATCACCTGCTCTACCCTGAGCGGAAAAGCGGTGTGCCGCCTGGTATGGGATATGAATCAGGCGGAATGCGATGCCTATCTGGAAAATGCGTTGTCCGGTATCCCGGAACATTTCTCCGGCAAACTGCTGGAGGTGCCGGTGGGAACCGGAATTTTGACCATGCCGCTTTACAGGACGCTGCCGGAGGCGGATATTACCTGTCTGGATTACTCAGCCGATATGATGGGGCAGGCACAGGAAAAGGCGAATCGACTGCACCTGAAAAATGTAACCTTTCAGCAGGGGGATGTAGGTACGCTTCCCTTTACAGACGGTGAATTCGACATCGTTTTGTCGTTGAACGGCTTTCATGCATTCCCGGATAAGGAGGCTGCTTATTGGGAAGTTTTCCGGGTCTTGAGACCCGGCGGGACATTCTGCGGCTGCTTCTATGTGGTGGACGAGCACAAGCGGACGGATTGGTTCGTCCGGCATATTTATGAAAAGACGGGATTTTTTACACCGCCCTATGAAACAGTTTCCAGCTTAAGAAAACGGCTGGAGCACATGTACACAGCCGTAACCCTTGAAAATGTGAAGGGCATTGCATGGTTTGTCTGCCGGAAAGAAGCCAAAACGGAAACAGAAAACGAGGAACGGATGGAGATAAAGGCATGAGAATTCTGGTATATGGAGCAGGCGTGCTCGGCTGCAACCTTGCGAGAAATCTGTTTCGCGCAGGGAAGAATGTCACCCTGCTCGCGCGGGGAACGTGGGCGGAGCAGCTTCGAGCGAACGGACTGCGGATCAAGGATAAGTTTTCGCCGCGCGTGTCGGTCAGCCGAATTTCAGTTGTGACCGAACTGTCGCCGGACGATCTGTATGATGTGATTTTCGTCGTCATGCGCTGCACACAGCTTGACGCGATTATGGATACACTGCGGGAGAACCGGACGAAAAACATCGTTTTTGTGGGCAACAACGTACAGGCGAGGGCACTGGCGGCGGCGCTGCCGGGGAAGAACGTCCTGTTTGCCTTTGCGCTTTCTGCGGGGCATCGGGAGGTTGACCGGGTGGTCTCCATCGACCTGAAAAAGATCACCATCGGACAGCTGCCGGGTGCAATCTCCAATAAACAGCTGATCGGGCGCATTTTCCACGGCACAAAATATAAGGTTGTTTACGAGCCGAACATGGAGGATTATCTGCTCTGCCATGCTGCGTTTGTGATGCCGGCGGCTTTTGCTTGCTATAAAACGGACGGTGACCTGAAAAAGCTCAAAGGCGACACCGCGTACCTGAACCGTCTGCTTGATGCCAACATCGAGGGATACCGCGCCATCCGAGATGCCGGGCACACCATTCTGCCCAAGGAGGATGCAGACTTTGAAGGGGAGAAATACCGCAAGACCTGCCTGCGCTTTTTCAAGCTGATGTGTGCCACCTCGCTGGGCAAGCTCTGCGCCTCCGACCACGCAATGAACGCCATCGATGAAATGAGTGCGCTGAACCGGGATCTCAAGAAGTTTTTCGATGAAAACGGCGCAGCCTACCCGGTGTGGCAGGCACTGGAAGCGGAAGCCGGGAGGTATCTGCAATGAAATACGCTGGAATGCCCTTTGGAATGTGGGTGCTGTTTGCTGGCTCCTTTCAAAAGCAGCTGACGGCGGTGCTTGGTTATGATGCTAAAACTGCAAAAGCAATCCGAAAGACCGCAAAACTGAAGTACAAAGAGATCATCGCCAAATTGCCGGAGTTTGAAAAGGCCGACCGCTTCCAATTGAACATCATTGGCTGCGCCATGCTGGGGGCGTTTGTCCTCTGTATGCCGCAGCGGCCGGATGCAGAGGCGCTGACGGTTTACTATGAGAACGCTCAGATGACGCCGCTGATGAAGTGGTTCTGCCGCAAAAGCGGAAAAAGCAAATTTACCGCAAAGGACATTGCCGCCATGAAGGCAACCGCTGCCCTGAAAGCCGCCGACCGCAACCCCTATTCGTGGAACATGGAGTTTTACGAATACCCGGATGGCAGCGGCTACGAGGGACGCTTTACCAAATGCGGCATCTGTGTGCTGATGAAGGAACTGGGGCTGTACGACCTGACCCCCGCCCTGTGCCATCTGGACTACACCATGAGCGAAGCAGGCGGTGTGACAAATTTTGTGCGGCAGTACACCCTTGCCTCCGGCGGACCCTACTGCGACTGCGGGTACAAAAAGAAAGGGTAACGGACGATGAAGAGGAAGGAAACCTATCTCTCCCGTGATTTCCGGGAGACTGCGGCACAACGTTTTCCTGAGCAGGCAAAGCAGCTGAACGCCGCTTTTGATATGCGCCTGAATGCGCTGCTGGCTGAAAATGCAGATGCAAGCAAGGAAAAGCAATACCACCTCAAGCGGCAGATATTGCCGGGCATTGCGGCCTACGAGACCTTGCAGCGGGTCATGCCGAAAGAGGAGGCACTGCAAACCGTTCACGGCTATGTGGAGCGCTTGGCGAGAACGAGCCACAAACAGCTTGCCGCCCTGCTGTACATACCGGGGCTTTACCGCCTTGTTCCCGGCGTTTTCGTCAAATCCACGCGAAATGTTTTCGGCCCGGCGGCGGGCTTTGACCCAAAAGAATTGCAGGCCGGTAACGGCGTCTGGCGTGTGGATATGATGAAGTGTCCCTATCACGACACCTGCACAGAATACGGCTGCCCGGAGCTGTGCCGCTGCTTTTGCGACAGCGATGACATCAGCTATACCGGGCTGCATCCGAAGCTGATCTGGGAGAGAAGCATGACGCTGGGGCATGGAAATGACCGCTGCGATTTTTGCATGAAGGTCAGATAATAGTGGGCGGCATATTGAAATGGAAATCAAACGATTCGGTACATGGTATTTCTGGCATACTTTCTTGTTTTGTATGAACCACGATGGAAGACGAAGGAAATGGGAGCATATGCCCGATTCGCACGCAGACTGAGAGGAGAAAAACAATGATCGTACTGCAACTGCTGCTTTATTGTCTGCTGTTTACCGCAATGGTAAAAATCGCTGTGATCGGCGGTGCTGTCAATGGACTGTACTTTTATCCCAAGGAGGTGCAGGATCGCGCCATCGAACTGGGACTGATCGACCGCAATACGATGAACCGGAAACGAAAATGCTTTATGATACCGTTCTTTATCGTGATGCTTGCTGCTCTTGTGCTGATCATCGGTTTGTGGAACGGGGCTTCCTCCTTTGGTGAGGCCTATTGGCAGGCGCTGCTGTTTCTTGAGGTTATGAATATCTATGACGGCGTTGTAATCGACAAGCTATGGGTCGGGCACAGCCAGTTTTGGGTGCTGCCAGGGCTTGAGGATGCGCCGTTCGTGCAGACCTGGAGGCAGGTGCTGAAAAAGCGAAGCATACTGGCGCTGATCTGGGTTGCGGGAGCGGCAATTGTCGGCGGTATTGTCCATTTGATCTTCTAAGAAGTTGGAAATTGCCCAAATGAAAAGCAGAATCATGAACTGCAATCGGAGGCAAAAAAGATGAAGACGGAGAAACCGAAAAAGCTGATTCGATGGTGCATTCTCGGTGCGATCGGGGCAGTACTGACGATCCTGGCGGCAGGCATTGTGGTGTCCGCCTTGCCCTATCTGCTCAGCTTTGCCGCCGGAGCCATGCTGTATGTGGTGGTGGAGGCGCTGATCCCGGAAATGTCGCAGGGGCAGCACTCTAACGTCGGCACGGTGTTTTTGCGGTAGGCTTCAGCGTGATGATGGTACTGGATGTGGCACTGGGATAGCGCATGGTTGAGAAAATTGCGATGCAAGGGGCGAAGAAAGGAAAAACATGAAAGACAGAGATCTGCCAGTTGACCACAGCTGCCATTCCAAGCCCTGCAAAAGACGGATTGTTGAGACCGGATTGAATAAACAGTATGATTGATATCATTTTTCATGACAAAACGGGGGTCACTCCCTATAATCCCGGACAAACAGGCGGCTTTGAAAATGCGGCCGGAAGTGGAGAAATTCACTATTACCGGCTGTTTGATGGCGTGGGGATCATGCTGCTGCGGCTGGAGATGGAGACCTATACGGAAATCCGCACGCAGATCGGTATGATAGAGATCAATTTCTGCATCAATGGCCGTTTTGAAACCAGCTTTTCCATGCGCGATAGCGTTCTGCTAAAGCCGGGGGATATGGCCGTCAGCTGCTACGACGGACGGCATGGAACACGTTCAGAGTCACGGTTCCCGCTGGGCTGTTACGAAGGGCTGTGTCTGGAAGTTGATCCAGCAGCCGCTCAGAACTGGCTTGAGAAGAACGCACCGGGCTTTTCGGTGGATTTTGCGGTACTGAAGCAGAATCTTCTGGGAAACCGATGGTTCATGTTCGGTACGGCAGGACCCCGCTGTGAGCACGTTTTCCGGGAATTGTACGAAAATGCGCCCTACATGGATCTCCGGTTCCTGCGGCTCAAGGTGGTGGAGCTGTTGATGCTGCTGAGCCGCATTCCGCAGGAGGAAGGAACGGACTTGTACTGTTCTACCGAACAGACCGAACTGGCACACCATCTCCGGGAGTCACCTTCTGACAAACCGGGAGGGGTATGTCTCCCTTGCGCAGCTGGCAGAAGAACACGGGATCTCGGTTTCGCACCTGCAAAAAATGTTCAAACAGGTCTACGGTGTGCCAGTATACCACTATATCAAGGAATACCGTCTGGAACAGGCTGCCGTAGAGCTTGTCCGGAGCGCAAAGCCCATTACGCAGATCGCACAGAATGCAGGATATGACAACGCCAGCAAGTTTTCGGAGGCTTTCCGGAAACGATATGGAACGACCCCGTCGCAGTACCGCACCCACGCAAATGGACTCGCAAAACGGAGCAGGGAAATCAGAATGGAGTAGTCCACGGCCGAAAAATATGCTAAAGTACAGAGCGGTTAGAACAAACTTACTTTAAAACCGGAGGTACTTTCATATGATGATGAAAAAGAAATTTGTTGCAGTGGCCTTGTCTGCGGTCTGCCTGCTGTCTGCTGTCGGCTGCGGCCAGCAGAGCGCAAGCACAGCGTCTTCGGCATCCAGCGTTTCCTCCTCGGTGGCTTCTTCGGCTTCCGCAAGTCAGGTAATGGATGCGGAGGATTATCTGTCTGGTATCAGCGGGACTTATGTGGAACTGTTCCCGGAGATGGCAAAGAGTGAATACCGGAATTTGTGGATCGACGCTGCGACTCCGCTGGTAGGCGAGGACAATGCGGAATCGGCTACGGATATGCTGCTGGGAATGTGCATGGCAGAGCCGTATGGCGAGGAGGCTGTTGAAAAATATGCAGCAGATCCGGACAGCACGGCGTTCAACTGCTATTTTCTGGGCGGCGTGGAAAAATTCGTGATGAGTGGCGACACCATCACCGGTCTGGATGCGCAAGGACAGGAAGTGTTTGCACACACCTACCAGAAACTGGATGTGGACAATGAAAACAGCTTCCTCTTCTACCAGAGCGAGGATGCGGATTCCGGGGAGTTTACCTACTTTGCCTTTGCGCCCGATACGATGGAAACGACGTATCATCTGGAATTCCGCTATGCAGAGGATCTCGACGACCTGCAGAGCTGGTATGAAGGAAATTATGCTTATTGGAATGCTGCCGCCATCGCAGAGGACTATGATCAGGCAACTATGGAAAATGTCATTGAACTTTTCGTCACGGAAAATTTGTCTGAGGCAGAATAAACGGCACATGCGCACCCGATCATGTCAGGCGGTACGCATGGCAATATTACGGTAAGGATGTGATTTGATTGAAAAAACAGTCCGATCTTTCCCGGCTGATGGGCTACGCCGGGAACTACCGATATTTCACCTACGCTTCGTGGGTGCTGTCTGCGGTCAGTGCGCTGGTGGCGCTGGTGCCTTTTGTGTACATCTGGAAGATCCTGCGGGATGTGTTGAACGCCGCGCCGGACTATGCGCAGGCGGTGAACATCCCCCATTACGGCTGGATGGCAGTGCTGTTTGCGGTGCTGGCTTACCTCATTTACATTGCGGCACTGATGTGCTCCCATCTGTCGGCGTTCCGGGTGGCGACCAATCTGCGGCTGGCGGTGTCGGAGCATCTGGCGGTGCTGCCGCTGGGCTTTGCCGAGACTTTCGGCAGCGGTAAGCTGCGCAAGATCATCCATGAGAGCACCGGAGCAGCCGAGACCTATCTGGCCCACCAGTTGCCAGACCAGTACAACGCCATCGCTACCCCGGTGGGGCTGCTGGTTTTGCTGCTGGCGTTCGACTGGCGGCTGGGTCTGCTGAGCCTTGCGCCGGTGGTGCTGGCTTTCCTCATCATGGCGACCATGACCGGCAAGCGGATGGCTGAAAAAATGCGGCAGTACGGCAACGCCTTGGAGGCGATGTCCAACGAGGCCGTGGAGTACGTCCGGGGCATCCCGGTGGTCAAGACCTTCGGGCAATCGGTATTTTCCTTCAAAAAGTTCAAGACCACCATTGATGAGTATGAAAAGTGGGTCATCTCCTACACCAAAGACCTGCGCCTGCCCATGATGTTCTACACCGCCGCCGTCAACGGCGTGTTCGCCTTTTTGATCGCAGGCGGGCTGCTGTTCACGGCTCACGGCGTGACCCCGGAATTCCTGCTGAACCTGCTGTTCTATATCATCATCACGCCGGTGATCTCCCTGACTTTGACCCGCATAATGTACATGAGCGAGAACAAGATGGTGGTAGCGGATGCGCTGGCACGCATCGACTCGGTGCTGGAGGCGGCGCCCATGCAGGTGCAGGCTGTTCCGCAGCACCCGAAGGATTCCTCTGTCACGTTGCGGGATGTGCATTTCAGCTACGACGGAAAAACCGAGGTCATCAAGGGCGTTTCTCTGGACATTCAGCCGGGACAGACCGTAGCTTTTGTAGGCCCCTCCGGCGGCGGAAAATCCACGCTGGCAAACCTTGTCTGCCGATTCTTTGATGTGCAGAGCGGCAGCGTCCGGGTGGGCGGAGCGGATGTGCGGGCTATCCCCAAGGAAGAACGGATGGATACCATCTCCTTTGTGTTCCAGAACAGCCGCCTGCTCAAGGGCAGCATTCTGGATAACGTCCGTCTGGGCAGACCGCAGGCCACCGAAGCAGAGGTGCTGGCGGCGTTGAAAGCAGCGCAGTGCATGGATATTATAGAAAAGTTCCCGGCGGGTATCCACACTGTTATTGGCACCAAGGGCGTGTATCTGTCCGGCGGCGAGCAGCAGCGCATTGCCATTGCCCGCGCCATGCTGAAAAATGCGCCCATCCTGATCCTGGACGAGGCCACCGCCTTTGCCGACCCGGATAACGAAGCTAAGGTGCAGGCGGCCTTTGCCCGGCTTGCCAAGGGCAAAACCGTGCTGATGATCGCGCACCGCCTGTCTACCGTAGCCAACGCCGACTGCATCTATGTGGTGCAGGATGGGCGTATTACGGAGACTGGCACAAAGGACGAACTGTGCGCGCAGAACGGCCTGTTTGCCCGGATGTGGCAGGATTATCAGGCCTCGGTGCAGTGGAAGGTCGCAAAGGAGGGGTAAGGAATGATCGGAAAAATTCAACACGCCACGGCCAGCTCCCCGGAGGGCGCAAAAGGGCTTGTAAAGGGCGTTCTGGCCTGTGCGTTCCAGAACATGGCGTTCATGCTGCCCACCGGGCTGCTGTATCTCCTGGTAAAAGATCTGCTGGCAGGCTCCGCGAGCGGGAGAACCGCCTTTTATCTGCTGGGGTGTGCAGCCTGCTTTGCTCTGATCCTGCTGACCACATGGTTCCAGTACAACGGCACCTATTTTACGACCTATAAAGAGAGCGGCACCCGCCGCCTGACCCTTGCGGAGCGGCTGCGGAAGCTGCCCCTGTCCTTTTTTGGCAAGCGGGACCTTGCCGACCTGACCAGCACCATCATGGCGGACTGCGAGGTGTTGGAAAAGGACTGCTCCCACTTCATCCCCGGTCTGTTTGGTTCCCTCATCTCTACCGTGCTCATTGCCCTGAGCCTGTTCGCCTTTGACGGACGGATGGCGCTGGCAGCCCTGTGGGTCATCCCGGTATCCGCTGCCATCGTGATGGGCAGCTACCGGGTGCAGGACAAGGTGCAGGCCAAGACCATGGCGGCGAAAATGGCTTGTGCGGACGGCATTCAGGAGTACATCGAGACCCTCCGGGATCTGAAAGCCAGCAATGCGGAGCAGCGGTATCTGTCTGGCCTTTCCGACAAAATTCGGGCAGTGGAAAAGCAGTCTATTGTGGCAGAGCTGGAAACAGCGCTGTTTGTGTCCTCCGCCGGCATGGTGCTCAAGCTGGGTATTGCGTCGGTGGCGCTCACCGGTTCGGTGCTGCTGGTGCAGGGCAGTATCGACGTACTGACCCTGTTTCTGTTCCTGATGGCGGCATCCCGGATGTACGATCCCATGCAGGGGGCTTTGCAGAATCTGGCAGCGGTCATCGCCATGCGTACCAATGTGGGGCGGATGAATGAGATTCTGGACGCTTCCCTGCAGACCGGCAGCGAGCAGCTGACCAATCAGGGCTGCGATATCGTGTTCGACCATGTGGGCTTTGCCTATAACTCCGGCGAAACGGTGCTGCGGGATGTCTCCTTTACCGCAAAGCAGGGGGAGGTCACGGCACTGGTGGGCCCCTCCGGCGGCGGCAAGACTACCGTTTCCCGACTGGCGGTACGGTTCTGGGACTACCAGAAGGGCAGAATCACCGTGGGCGGCATGGAGGTTTCCCGAATCGACCCGGAAAAGCTCATGAGCCTGTATTCCATCGTGTTTCAGGATGTGACGCTGTTTGACAACACGATCCTGGAAAACATCCGTCTGGGGCGCAAAGGTGCCACCGACGAGGAAGTTCTGGCGGCGGCAAAGCTGGCAAACTGCGAGGAATTTGCCGAAAAGCTGCCGGACAAGTGGAACACCAACATCGGCGAGAATGGCTGCGCTCTTTCCGGCGGCGAGCGTCAGCGCATTTCCATTGCCCGTGCCTTCCTGAAGGATGCGCCCATCATCCTGCTGGACGAGGCCACCGCCAGCTTGGATGTGGAAAACGAAACTGCCATTCAGGGGGCACTGTCCCGGCTCATTAAAAACAAAACCGTCCTCATCATCGCCCACCGGATGCGCACCGTAGCCGGTGCGGATCAGGTGGTGGTGCTGTCGGGTGGCATCGTGGCCGAGCAGGGCAGCCCGGCAGAGCTGTACGCCCGGAAGGGACTGTATGCCCACATGGTGGATCTGCAGTCGGCAAGCCAGAATTGGACGATCTGAGAATGAGGGCGGCTTTTATTTGGAAAAAGTATTGCATTCGGTTAAAAACTGTGGTATATACATTATACGAAACACTGTTTTAAAAGAACACTCCACCGTTCAATGATGTGTAAATGGGAGGTGCCTGCCATGACCGCCGTGATCTATGCCCGCTATTCTACTGACAGTCAGCGCGAAGAATCCATTGAAGGTCAGATTCGTGAATGCACCGCCTATGCCGAAAAGAACGGCATCACCATCGTCAAGCACTACATCGACCGTGCCATCTCTGCAAAAACGGACAACCGCCCGGAGTTTCAGCAGATGATCAAGGACAGCGACAAAAAGCTGTTTGATATCGTGCTGGTCTGGAAGCTCGACCGTTTTGCCCGGAACCGCTACGATAGCGCACGGTATAAGACTCAGCTGAAGAAGAATGGTGTCAAGCTCATGTCGGCAACGGAAATCATCTCCGAGGGGCCGGAGGGCATTATTCTAGAGTCTGTGCTGGAAGGTTATGCCGAGTATTATTCGGCAGACCTTGCCGAAAAGGTCGTGCGTGGACAGACTGAGAACATCCTGAAAGGCCGCTGCAACGGTGGCCGTGGAACCTTTGGTTACACGCTGGATTCGGAGCGGAAGTTCCACATTGACCCTCTCACCTCTCCTTTTGTAATGGAATCGTTCAAAAAGTACAATGAAGGCTCCACCATGAAGGAAATCCGGGACTGGTTGAATGAAAACGGCATCAAGAACCCGGTGGGCGGTGCGTTTACATATAACAGCGTTGAACATATGCTCAAGAATCGGCGGTACATCGGGGAACTGAAATTCCGGGATGTGGTCGTACCGGATGCTATCCCGCCCATCATTCCACTGGAACTGTTTGAGGATGTGCAGGAGAAGATCGCCAAAAACAAGAAAGCCCCTGCCCGTAGAAAGGCAGAGGATGACTATCTGCTCACCACCAAGCTGTTCTGCGGCTACTGCGGAGCGTTGATGTTTGGCGAAAGCGGTGTCAGCCACACCGGGAAGATGTACACCTATTACAAGTGTGCTGCTGCCAAGAAGAAAAAGACTTGCGATAAAAAGGCCGTGCGGAAACAGTGGCTGGAAGATTTGGTAGTCAACGAGACCATGCGGAATATGCAGCTCTTGAAACGATACAGAAATGCAGCGATATCCTCAGCCTGCATCTGGCGGTCACACCTCAGACCGTGAACATGGTGGACGCAGGTTTTCTGGCGGGCATGAAGGACGGTGCATTTTCATCGTCAACACTGCCCGCGGCGACCTTGTGGCCAGCGCCGCCCTTGCCAAAGCCCTGTGCAGCGGCAAGATCGCCGGAGCCGGACTGGACACCATTGCGCCGGAACCGGTCACAACGGAAAATCCGCTGCTCAGCCTGCCGCATGATCGCCGCGGCGATCATGGCGGTGCAAAGCGGACAGCGACCGGAAAATATCGTGAACGGGTTATAATAAAAAGCAAAACAAAAACACCCTTACAGCTGAAATGGAAAAGCTGTGAGGGTGTTTTTGCTTGTACGGCAACCGCACATATGGGAGGTTGTTATTGTCTGCTTTTGGCGGGCGGGTCGGCTTCATGGCTTCCAGTGCGATGCCCAGCTCCTTCGGCTGAAGAGGGCCGGTGCAGTCCGCGGAAGAGCTTTGCAGCTTTTCCAGCAGGGAAACGGAAGTGAAGCAGTTCAGGCCGCTGCAGTTGATCAGCTGCACGCCCGGTGTGGTAAAAACGGAAAAGACCTCGACCTGAGATGCATTCAGCTGGGGCAGAAGAGACGCAAGAGCTGCCTGCTGCGCGGTCTGATCCGGCAGGGGAGAGTGGATCGCCTTGGTCGTCTTATCCAGCTTCTGTGTCCAGTCGGCGGCTTTTCCGTTATTGGTAAGGGAACCGCCATAACCATAACATTTCAGGCCGATGACACGATGCTGCGTGATGAGCACGAGCGAAAGATTGGTTTTGGGCTTGCCGTCCGAAAGCTGGCCGGGCATGACGATGTACCAGTGATTTTTGCGCACCAGCTTCATCAGAGAGGAAACGAACTGCAGAATGTCCTTCTGGGAGCCGTTGCGGGAAGAGGAAGACACCGCTGCACAAGCAGCTTCTTCCGAGGGCAGCTGCCCCAGAATGTTGCGTCCCTTACCCCACAGGGTCAGATCACCGCTTTTCTTTTTTCGGTACAAAGCCGGCAGGGGAAAAAAACAACAAGGACGGCCAGAACGATCAGTGTAATTGTATTTTGTGTCATTTGGATACCTCATAAGGGGATTGAAATAAAAAAGAGAAACAAAAAGGAGCTGCTGCACAGTGTTTGTGCGGCGGCTCTTTTTTTGCCTGCGGAGGACTTGACAAGAATGATATAAAGTGATATTATTTTGATATCATAAAGAAACGCTTCCGCACCCTGTGAAGGAGGGAACTGTTATGGAAGAGAAAATTCTGCAGACCAAAAAGAACGGCATGGTCATGCTGCTGCTCACCCTGCTGGGCTATGCTGTTACCGTCCTGCTGTTTTTCTACAGCATCATTCTGCTGGACGAAAGCCTGTTTCCGGGCATCCTGCTCACGATCCTGTCCATCGCATACTGGGTGGCGGGCATCTTCCTGCTCTGCGGCCTGAAGGTGTTAAAGCCCCAGGAAGCACTGGTGCTCACCCTGTTTGGCGATTACATCGGCACCCTGAAGGGACAGGGGTTTTACTGGGTGAACCCCTTCTGCACCGCGGTGAACCCGGCAGCTGGCACCAAACTGAGCCAGAGCGGCGATGTGAACAGCGGCGAGACCGGCATGGCGGCCCTGCTTAAGGCAGGCAACAGCAGTTCCCAGACCGCAGAATCGACCAGCAAGAAGATCTCGCTCAAAATGATGACCCTCAATAACTCCCGCCAGAAGATCAACGATTGTCTGGGCAACCCGGTGGAGATCGGCATTGCAGTCATCTGGCGCGTGACCGATACCGCAAAGGCCGTATTCAATGTGGACAACTACAAGGAGTACCTCTCCCTGCAGTGCGACAGCGCTCTGCGCAATGTGGTGCGCATTTACCCCTATGATGTGGCTCCCAATGTGGATACCACCGGCGACGGCGTAGCCGATGAGGGCAGTCTGCGCGGCTCCTCGGAGGTGGTAGCCGCCCGCATCCGGGACGAGATCCAGAAGAATGTAGCCGAGGCCGGCATCGAGGTAGTGGAAGCCCGCATCACCTATCTGGCCTATGCGCCGGAGATTGCGGCCGTGATGCTGCAGCGCCAGCAGGCAAGCGCCATCATCGATGCCCGCAAGATGATCGTGGACGGTGCTGTGGGCATGGTGGAAATGGCCCTTGAACGCCTGAATGAGAACAAGGTAGTGGAGCTGGACGACGAGCGCAAGGCGGCAATGGTCTCCAACCTGCTGGTGGTGCTGTGCGGCAACCGTGATGCCCAGCCCATCGTGAACAGCGGTAGCCTGTACTGATGGCAGAACCAAAAAAGCAGGTGCCCCTGCGCCTGAACGCGAAGCTCTACGATGCCCTTGCCGCCTGGGCCGAAGATGACTTCCGCTCGGTGAACGGGCAGATCGAATATCTGCTGACGGAGTGCGTGCGGCAGCGCAAAAAGAACGGCAAGTATGTCTCGGACCAGATCGATGTGCCGCCTGAACTGGATATCAAATAAAATACCAATTGGCCCCGGCTGTGCGGATGAACTCTGCATGGCCGGGGTTTGTGTTTATCTGTGGCTCCCTAAAGGCTGAAAATGCGAAATTTCCTGCCGGAAAATAACGAAAATACATTGACAGTTGCACACCTGTGACGATATAATAGACCAAGGAATATCTTTCTGTGGCAATGGAAAGACCTTCCCGCAGAAAACTATATTCCGAAGAAAAGAGGGAAGCTTACCCGCTTGAACAGACAAAAACAACATCGTGGTGCCGCTGCTGCGCTGGCTGTGCTGGTGCTGGCAGCTGTACTGCTTTTTGTGGGCGGAAGCTGGCTGGAAAAGCGCAGCCAAAAGCCGGAGACCCGGACGGAGCTGCCGCAGGAGACCGCTGAGACCATGGAAGTGGACGGCGTGACCTACCGCAGGCGCACAGATCTGACCACCATCCTTGTTATGGGCATCGACCATGACAGCGAGGTGGAAGCAGAAGGCTCCTATCAGGGCGGTCAGGCGGATTTTCAACGGCTCATTGTGATAGACAGCAAAGACAAGACGGTCCGTCAGCTCAAGATCGACCGCGACACCATGGCAGAGGTGACGGTGCTGGGTATGCTGGGCAATCCGGTGGGCACCACTCAGATGCAGATCAGCCTTGCCCATGGCTTTGGCGATGGCAAGGAGGAAAGCTGCGGCTATGCCCGTGATGCAGTGTCCCGCCTGCTGCAGGGGGAAAACATTGATTTCTATCTGGCTATGAGTCTGGACGGCATCTCGGTGCTGAACGACCTTGCAGGCGGTGTGACCGTGACGCTGGAGGATGATTTCTCCGCAGCAGACCCGGCCATGACCAAGGGAACTACCCTGACGCTGCAGGGCGATCAGGCTGAGATTTTTGTGCGCAGGCGCATGGATATTGGCGAAGGCACCAACGAAGCCCGCATGGTGCGGCAGGAGGAGTATCTTGCACAGCTTTCCGCACAGCTGGAAAGCAGGGTGCAGCAGGATCAGCAGTTCACCGCACAGGTGTACGATGCGCTGCAGCCTTATCTGGTCACCGACCTTGCAAAGGGTCAGCTGGTCAATGAGGTGTGGGCCGCAAAGGACGATACTGTGGAGCCTGCCATTGCACTGGAGGGCGAGCATAAGGTGGCAGAGGACGGATTCACCGAGTTCTATCCGACCGAAGCTTCCATCCAGAAAGCGGTTCTGACGCTGTTCTGGGAGCCTGTTGAAGAATGATGTAAATGTTGAAAAGCATTTGCGATAGAAAGCAGCATCTTGGAGAGTGCGGCTTGAAGTGAAAGGAGATCTTCATTATGAAGAAAGTTATCAGCGCTGTTCTGACCGCTGCTATGGTCGTGGGCATGGGTGTGTCTGTTCTGGCAGCAACGCCCAGCAAGACTGTGGCAGATGAGGTCAAGGCCAGCGGTTCTGCTACCGTCACCGGTGTTCTGGGCATTGTCAGCGATGTGAAGGTCACTGCCAAGGAGGATACCGCTCAGGTCGAGGAAGTCCTGCAGGACATCACTTCTGATGCAGACCTGCAGAAGGCTGCGGGCGCTTCGAAAGAAAAGAAGACGACTATAGATGTTACTGTAACGCAGGCCTTTGAGATGCAGACCTCTAACCTGCTCGACGCTGCAAATGTTAAGCTGACCATTGAGTCCAAGGTCATTGAGGCTGCTTACGAGGACAACGAGCAAGTTACCGTTCTGGTGGCTGTGCCCAAGACGAAGGCAGACGGCACTGTGACCTATACCTACTATACTGTGCCCGGTAAGGTCGTGAATGGCGAGATCGTGGTGAACCTGAAGGGCCGTCAGGTCAAGCTCTATGGCTCCAACTTCGTTCTGGTGGCCGTGAAGACCATTGAGGGCTAAGAACTAGAAATGTTCTGCGGTGCTCCCTGATGAAAAAGGGAACGCCGCATTTTTGGCGTATAGGATTCAGAAAAATAGAGGAAAGGGCACAACGCCCGGGCCGCATGGGCGGCAGTATTATAAGGAGTGAAATCGTGCAGCAAGATACTTTTGTGAAGGAGCGCACAGCTTTAGCGGTACAGCCGGAACAGGGAGAAGATACCATTGATCTGCTGGAACTGTTCATGGGCCTGCTGGCCCACTGGACGCTCATTGCAGCCACGGCTGTGGTGGGTGCCGTACTGATGGCGCTTTATACGTTTTTTCTGGTAACGCCGATGTACAAGGCAACGGCTACCATCTATGTGGTCAGCCGCAATGATTCGGTGCTGAACTTCTCCGATCTGCAGGTCGGCAGCGAGCTGACCAGCGATTACATCAAGGTCTTTGAAATGTGGGAAGTCCACGAAAAGGTCATCAGCAATCTGGATCTGGATTACACCTACACCGATATGGCCAGTATGCTGTCTGTCACCAACACCAGCGACACCCGTATGCTGGATGTCACGGTCACGAACCCGGATCCGGAAGAAGCAGCAGCGATCGCAAACGAGTATGCGGATGTGGGCGCAAAGTACATCTCGGAAAAGATGAAGACGGACGAGCCCACCCTGATGTCTTCTGCGCGTGTGCCGGAGAACCCGTTCAGCCCCAACAAGGCCAAGAACATCCTGCTGGGCTTTGTAGTGGGCTTTGTGCTGGCCTGTGCCGTGGTGGTGCTGCGGACCATGCTGGACGATACCTACAAGTCTGCCGATGATATCCGCAAGTATACCGGCATGGTGGTGCTGGCATCGATCCCGCTGGCCGATGCTGGCGAACAGCCGAAAGAGAAAAGCGAGTTCAAGCGCCGCACCAAGCGGTTTGCCAATGATGTCCGCCGCCGTGTGGGTGGCAGCTCTGGGAGGAAAGCATGAAACAGCTGAAGATCACAAAATTTCCGGCTCTGGATTATGCGGGAAATGAAGCCTTTAATACCCTGAGCACCAACCTCTCCTTTGCAGGTGCGAGTGTCAAAAAGATCATGATCACCAGCTGCCATGCTGCAGAGGGCAAGAGCTATCTGTCCATGAACCTGATGCGCACGCTGGCACAGCGCGGCATCAAGGTGGCGCTGGTGGACGCAGACCTGCGCCGCAGCTTGGTCAACAGTGACTACGGCCTGAAATATGAGGATGGCCGCAGCGACGGTAAGGGCCTCTCCCATTTTCTGGCCGGTATGGTGGGCATGGATGAGGTGATCTACCAGACCGATATCCCCAACGCGATCATGGTGCCGGTGGGCCGCGATGTGCCCAACCCGCTGGCGCTGCTGACCAACAGCCATTTTGCCGAACTGCTGGATATGCTGGCCAGAATGGCAGATTACGTCATTGTGGACGCACCCCCGGTGGGCGTGGTCATCGATGCGGCGGAGATCGCCAAGGCATGTGACGGCACCCTGATCGCAGTGCACTACAACGATGTGAGCCGTCAGGAGCTGCTGGACGTGAAGCAGCAGATCGAGCAGACCGGCTGCCCCATTCTGGGCACCGTGCTCAATCAGGTGGACTACGACAACTATATGGGCCGCAAGTACTACAAATCCTACTCAAAGTATGGAAAGTACGGTTATTACAGAAAGTATTATAAACGAAGCCACGAAGCGGAAAAGAAATGAGCGGCTTTACGGATTATCATGCGCACTTCGTCTACGGCGTGGACGATGGTGCGCAGACCAGAGAAGAAATGTATGCCATGCTGGATGCAGCGGCAGCAGACGGTGTGCGGCACCTGTTTGCTACCTCGCACAGTACGCCGGGCATGGAACGCTTCCCGCAGGAAATCTACGACCGGCATCTGGCGCTGGCCCGCGCATACTGCACACAAAAAGGCTACGACCTGAAGCTGGAGCACGGCTCTGAGTTGCTGTATACCCCTGCGACGGGATATGCGGCAGTCCAGCGCCAGCTGCTGACCTTGGGAGATACCGGCTGGGTGCTGCTGGAATTTGTGCCGAACATAACGGCAAAGGAGCTGGAAACGGCTCTGCAGGAGATCACGGGTGCGGGTTACCGCATTCTGGTGGCCCACATTGAGCGGTATCCCTGCCTTGCGCAGCACGGCCTGCTGGCCCGCCTGCACAAACAGTACCGGCTGCGCTGCCAGATCAACTGTTCGGCTGTGCTGGACAGCGGCTTCTGGCAGCGGATGCGGCTGGAGCACTGGGTCAAGGCGGGGCTGGTGGACGCGGTCTCTTCCGATGCACACAACTGCACCTCGCGCCCGACCCGGATGCGGCAGGCGTATGAGCGGCTCTGCACCCGTGTGGGACAAACGACAGCACAAAAACTGACCGGACTGGATGGCACAGAGTATCTTGTATAGTTGCTTTGACTGCCGGAAATGAAAATGGGAAAGACGCCACTTTCAGCCAGCTGCTTCGTGAGGAAACGGATGGGGAAGGAACGTCCTTTTGTAAAGAAGTGTGGAGCTTCTGGCTTTTTGTGCAAAAAAACTTGCGAATCAAAGGACAAAGTGTTAAACTGAAACAGGGAACATGTATGGTAAACTTGCGGGGGTGTACGAATGAAGATACTGGTCGTCGATGATGGACAGCTTGCAATCAACTCGCTGATCCGCATCCTGTGCCGCGTTGCACCCGACTGTGACTATATCAGCGCCATGACGACCGAGGATGCACTGAGCTGGATGCGTCAGGGGCCGATGGACGCGGCTTTCCTCAATCTGGAAATGCCCGGCATGAACGGGCTTGCTTTGACGCGCATGATCCAGAAGCTGCAGCCGCGCTGCAACATCATTGTGGTAACAGAGCACCCGGAGTATGCGCTGGAAGCGCTGCAGATCTTCGTGAGCGGCTTTTTACTCAAGCCTGCAAACGAGGCAGATGTGCGCAATGTGCTGGAGCATCTGCGCTACCCGCCGGAGAATGCCCCTGTCGGCATCAAGATCCAGTGCTTTGGCAAATTTGAGATCTTCGTGGGCGGGCGCGCTTTGGCCTTCAAGCGCAGCAAGAGCAAGGAGCTGCTGGCCTATCTGGTGGATCGCAATGGTGCCACCTGCACCAACGGCGAAATGCTGGCCGTGCTGTGGGAGGATAAGCCCGACACCGCATCGCTGCACAGCCATCTCCGCAATCTGATCTTTGACCTGAGCCATACGCTGGAGGATGCAGGTGTTACCGGCCTGCTCATCCGCGGCCGCAGCACACTGGCGCTGGACACCAGCAAGGTGGATTGTGATTATTACAATTTCCTGCGGGGCAGCCGCTCGGCCACCAATTCCTATCGTGGCGAGTATATGACCCAGTATTCTTGGGCAGAGGTGACCCGTTCAGCACTGCGCCAGCAGGCAAATGTGCAGAAAACAGCCTCGATCCCCAGTTACTATGTGCCGCCTACCGGCTTTTAAACCAGAAAAAACAAGAACACCTCAGAAAATCGCTCGATTTTCTGAGGTGTTTTTTCTTGACATGAAAATACCCCAAGAGTACTCAGAGTTTTGTTTTTACTCTGTCTACTCTAGGGGTAGCATATCAAAAGCAAAGGGGCTTTGTGTGCAATTATTTACTGCTGCGCAAAAATTTTGATCTCATCCTTATCCATAAAGGCGGCACCGGAAAAACCGGAAGCTTCCAGCTGGCCCAACTGTTTGCCCAGCTTCTTGGCCTGCTGCAGAACGGTGACATTGTAGCTGCTGCGCAGGTCTGCAGCCTTGGCAAGAACGGCGGTGAAGTCGGCATCCTTGCCGTACAGCAGGGCGATCTTCTGCTTTGCGCCGGGGATCTGGTAGCCCTGCTCCAGCAGGATGCCGCACACCCGCTCGAAGCCGATGGAGAAGCCCACGGCGGGCACCTGAGTGCCCAGGAACTTGCCCACCATGTTGTCGTAGCGGCCGCCGCCGGCCACGGCACCGCTGAACTGCGGGCAGGTGATCTCAAACACCATGCCGGTGTAGTAGCCCTGACCGCGCACCAGACTGGGGCAGTAGGCTACCTGATAGCGGCCTGCAGCCATGGCGTTGGCGGTAGCAAGGACATACTTGAGGTCATCGGCAATGGCGGGGTCTGCGCAGCGGGCAGCCACGGCATTCAGCGTGACTTCGCCTGCGGCAATGAAGTCGGCCAGTGCGCTGATGGCATTTTCCGGCAGCTGCTTTTCGGTCAGCTCAGCCTTCACACCATCGGCACCGATCTTGTCCATCTTATCAAAGGTGATGCAGACGGAATCCAGCGTATCAGCGGAAAAACCCATGCTCTCCAGCATCCCGCGCAGGATGCGTCGGTCATTGATGTTGACGGTGAAGCCGGTGAAGCCGATGTTCAGCAGAGCGCGGGTGGTCACGTCGATCAGCTCCACCTCGGCGTTGGGGAAGAATCGCCCAGAATGTCGATGTCGCACTGTACGAACTCGCGCAGACGGCCCTTCTGCGGGCGCTCGGCGCGGAACACACGGTCGGTCTGGATCACCTTGAAGGGGCTGGGCAGCTTATCCTTGTTGGCGGCATAGTAGCGGCTCAGCGGCAGGGTCAGGTCATAGCGCAGGCCCATATCGGAAAGCTGCTTGGGGTCGCCGGTGTTCAGGGCAGCGGTGAGCTTGTCGCCGCGCTTGAGCACCTTGAAGATCAGGTTCAGGTTGTCGCCGCCGTCGGATTTGTCCAGATTTTCCATATCCTCCAGCATGGGGGTGGAAATGCGCTCGAAGCCGGACGCGCGGTAGGTCTCCAGAATTTTGCCCTGAATGTAATCGCGCAGGGTCTGCTCAGCGGGCAGCAGGTCGCGCATGCCCTTCAATGCCTGTGTTTTCATAAGATGGTTCCTCTCTATATAAATCAATGTAAATACTTTTACCTTATTCATTATAAAGAAATCTGCCGTTTTGTCAATTGAAATGGGCACACTGTAAAGGAAAAACCATTCGGAGGACAGACGATGAAACAGCAATTTACAGCAAAACATCCGTGGACCATCCTTGCGGCGGGCGCAGCCATTCAGGTGCTCACGGGCATCCCGGCGGCGTGGGGCGTATTCCAGCAGCCGGTCATGGACGAGTATGGCCTGAGCGAGCAGGGGGCAGGCTATGCCTTCGGCATCCTCATTGCGGCGTTCGGCGTGGGGTGCGTCCTCGGCGGCTTTCTGCAGGACAGCCGAGGCCCGCGGTGTGCGGCTCTGTGGGGAACAGCACTGCTGTGCGGCGGATTTTTTGCGGCGGCCATGCTGCCGGGCGACAGTGCGGTCAGCTTTTTTCTGGCATTCAGCATCCCGGCGGGGCTGGGCACGGCGTTTCTGTACCCATCCATCCAGTCCTGCGCACAGAAGTGGTATGCCGGGCGCAAGGGCCTTGCCACCGGCGTGATCGGCGGGGCGGTGGGCCTTTCCGGTGCGTTCCTCACCGTGTTCGTGCGCACGGCGGTCAGCGGCTTTGGGATCGTGCAGGGCATCCGGGGCGCGTTCTGGGCGCTGGGGGCCATAACGCTGCCCGTCTGCCTTGCGGGCAGCCTGCTTTTGCAGGACCCGCCGCAGAATGCCAAAAAACAGCAGCAAAACGACAAAAATACCATTGACCTTTCCCCGTGGCAGATGCTGAAAACAAAGCAGTACTGGCTGTGCGCAGGCGCGGTGTGCTTTTCCACCCCGGCGGTGCTTCTGTTCAGCCCCATCATCCTGAAGCTGGGCGTGGAGCGGGGGCTGGACGAAAGCGCTGCATTGTGGAGCGTGGTGCTGGGCAGCGTAGGTAGTGCGGCGGGCCGCCTGCTGATGCCCATGCTCAGCGATGAAATTGGCCGCAGGCCCACCGATCTGCTGCTGTTTGCGGTGTCGCTGGGGCTTTCGGCAGGGTTTGCGTTTGCGCAGGGCTGGTGGGTGATCGCCTGTTATGCGGGGCTTACCTTCTGCTATTCCGGCCTTGCAGCAGTGCTGCCCGCCCTTTCCACCGATCTGTTCGGCCTGCCGCACGCAGGGGTGAACTACGGTTTTCTGGCACTGGGGCAGAGCGTGGGCAGTCTGGCCTTTCCGTTTGCAGCAAATCTCTGGGGGTTGGAAGCCGGGCGGCACTGGCTTGCCGTGGGCGGCGCAGCGGCGGGCTTTGCGGCCATGTGGGTACTGAAGCCTGCCGGGCAGACACCGCGCAGGCAGGACACAGGAGCGTGAAATTTGCCCTCTTGACATAGTTGACAAAAACTTGACGAATGAAATGACAAAAGCATCCGAATTGACAGTTAGCAGCAGACAACTGCAAATAGTTTTGATGTTTTTTACCGGAAATGTATTGCAAAATCCGTCAGCTTTCTCTATAATAAAATCATGCGTGGTAGTACCGGTTAAGGCGCTGAAAGAGAGCGGCGCGCCCGGTCAGATGCAAGCAGCAAAGGGCAGCGGCTGTGCCGGCAGGGCGCGGCGGCGGCTTTGTGCTGCAAAGCAACATTTGTCAAAAGGAGAGTATGATTATGACCTATTCGCAGCAAGTACAGAATATGTGCCCGATCACCAAAGGTCCTAAGCATGGTCCGGCTCCCATCCCCGAAGAGGGCGCATGGGTCAAGGCCTATGAGATCAAGGACATCAGCGGCTACACCCACGGTGTGGGCTGGTGCGCACCTCAGCAGGGCACCTGCAAGCTGTCCCTGAACATCAAGAACGGTGTCATCGAGGAGGCTCTGGTGGAGACCATCGGCTGCTCCGGTATGACCCACTCTGCTGCTATGGCAGGCGAGATCCTGCCCGGCAAGACCATTCTGGAAGCTCTGAACACCGACCTGGTGTGCGATGCCATCAACGTTGCTATGCGTGAGCTGTTCCTGCAGATCGTCTACGGCCGCAGCCAGACCGCTTTCTCTGAGGACGGTCTGCCCATCGGCGCAGGTCTGGATGACCTGGGCAAGGGCCTGCGCTCCATGACCGGTACCATCTTCTCCACCAAGGAGAAGGGTGTCCGTTATCTGGAGCTGACCGAGGGCTATATCAACAAGCTGGCTGTGGATGCCAACGATGAGGTCATCGGCTATCAGTTCGTCAAGCTGGGCAAGATGATGGAGGATATCCGTCACGGCAAGACCCCCAACGAGGCTTATGAGAAGAACGTGGGTACTTACGGCCGCTTCAGCAAGGAGCAGGGTGCTGTGAAGTACATTGACCCGCGTGAGGAATAAGAGAGGAGGAACAACTCATGGCAACTTTTGAATCTATGGATCGCCGCATGCCGAAAATTGAGGCATGCCTGAAGGCTAACGGCCTGGAGTCTCTGGACGCTTGCAACGAGATGCTCCTCGCTAAGGGCATCGACTGCGACAAGATCGTGCGCGGCGTTCAGCCCATCTGCTTTGATAACGCTGTCTGGGCATACACCCTGGGCACCGCTATCGCTGTCAAGCGCGGCCTGACCGATGCTGCCGAGTGTGCTGCTGCCATCGGCGAAGGTCTGGAAGCCTTCACCATCCCCGGCTCTGTCGCTGAGCAGCGTCAGGTCGGTCTGGGCCACGGCAATCTGGGCGCTCGTCTGCTGAGCGAGGACACCACCTGCTTCGCTTTCCTGGCAGGCCACGAGTCCTTTGCTGCTGCTGAGGGTGCCATTGGCATCGCCCGCACTGCAAACAAGGTCCGCAAGACCCCCCTGCGTGTTATCCTGAACGGCCTGGGCAAGGATGCAGCTTACATCATTTCCCGTATCAACGGCTTCACCTATGTGCAGACCGAGTACGATATCCCCACCCAGACCCTGAAGGTCGTCAAGGAGATCCCCTTCTCCGAGGGTGAGCGCGCTGCTGTCAAGTGCTACGGCGCAAACGACGTTATGGAAGGCGTTGCCATTATGAAGAAGGAGGACGTTCAGTGCTCCATCACCGGCAACTCCACCAACCCCGTCCGCTTCCAGCACCTGGTTGCAGGTACCTATAAGAAGTGGGCCATCGAGAACGGCAAGAAGTACTTCTCCGTTGCTTCCGGCGGCGGCACGGGCCGTACCCTGCACCCCGATAACGTGGCTGCAGGCCCCGCAAGCTATGGCCTGACCGACTCTCTGGGCCGCGTCCATGGTGATGCTCAGTTCGCAGGTTCCTCCTCCGTGCCCGCACACGTTGAGATGATGGGCCTGATCGGCATGGGCAACAACCCCATGGTCGGCGCTACCGTTGCCTGCGCTGTTGCTGCTGCACAGGCCAACGCCTGATCTTTTCCTAGTTCGGCAAAGGGGGCTGCCTTCCGAATGGGCAGCCCCTTTTTATGCTGAAATATGTTCGCGCAGGCTAACTGCCTGCAACATTGGTTCAACTGAGAAGGAAAAAGAAGAAACCATGAAAAACACGAAGATGAAACAGAGCATTGCAGCGCTGGCCATGGCCGCTGTCGTTGCAGTGAGCCTGCTGGGCTACGGCTGCGGTAGCAAGCCCGCCTCCACCACCGGCGCGGGTGCTACCGGCGATTTTACCGGCACTGCCAAGGGCTTTGGCGGCGATGTCACCGTTACCCTGACCCTGACCGACGGCAAGATCACCGGCTGCACCGCTGAGGGTGCCGATGAGACCGAGGGCGTTGGCTCCAAGGCAATCGAGCAGCTGCCCGCTGCCATTGCCGAGAGCGGCAGCATTGCCGTGGACGGCGTGTCTACCGCAACCATTACCTCCAATGCCATCAAGGAGGCAGCGGCTGCTGCCATTACCGCTGCTGGTCTGAAGCCTGAGGATTTCCAGACCGCTGTGGAGAACAACGCTGAGCCTGCTGAGGATTCTACCGTTGATACCGACATCGTCATCGTGGGCGCAGGCGGCGCAGGTATGACCGCTGCCCTGACTGCCACCAGCGAGGGCAAGAGCGTTGTCATCGTGGAGAGCCAGCCCGTGGTGGGCGGCAACTCCGTGCGCGCTACCGGCGGCATGAACGCCGGCAAGACCGTGTATCAGGATGAGAACGAGTTCGCCGAGGGCGCAGGTGTCGAAAAGACCCTGAAGGCTGCTGCTGAAAAGTATGCTGACAACGAGGCCATCACCGCTCTGGCTGCTACCGTGGCCGAGCAGTGGGCTGCCTACCAGGCCAACCCCACCGGCTACTTCGACTCTGTTGAGCTGATGGAGCTGGACACCATGATCGGCGGCAAGGGGGGTCAATGACCCTGCTCTGGTGGAGACCCTGTGCTCCAACAGCGCTGACGCCATCGACTGGCTGGACGAGCACGGCATCACCCTGCACAGCGTTTCCAGCTTTGGCGGTGCATCCGTCAAGCGCATCCATCGCCCTGTGAACGCAGAGGGCAAGACCGTTTCCGTCGGTTCCTACATGATCCCCCTGCTGGAGGAGAACTGTGAGAAGGCTGGTGTCCAGATGATGCTGAACACCACCGCCACCGAGATCCTGACCGATGACAACGGCGCTGCTGTTGGCATCAAGGCCACCGGTGCTTCCGGTGAGACCATCACCATCAATGCCAAGGCTGTAGTGCTGACCACCGGCGGCTTCGGCGCAAATCTGGACATGGTCACCGAGTACAAGCCCGAGCTGAAGGGCTTTATGACCACCAACGCCCCCGGCATCCTGGGCCAGGGCATCAAGATGGCACAGGCCATCGGTGCTGACACCGTGGATATGGATCAGATCCAGATCCACCCCACCGTGGAGGCCAACACCGCTGCCCTGATCACCGAGGGTCTGCGCGGCGACGGCGCTGTGCTGATCAATGCCGAGGGCAAGCGCTT
>ENA-OQDC01000572-OQDC01000572.1-human-gut-metagenome-genome-assembly--contig:-NODE-572-length-24723-cov-4.578305_pt1 | contig 24723 bp, 25 predicted proteins | sample MGYA00242770_ERZ504601 | MGnify/ENA primary metagenome ERZ504601 (study PRJEB26092, sample SAMD00036305) | human gut metagenome | host: Homo sapiens | study: EMG produced TPA metagenomics assembly of...
TTTACTAGTAGCTTTCAGTTCTTTACCACTAGTATAACTTTTTATCCATGATCTGAGAACATAAGGGTCAGAAATTCCATATTTTTTGGTCAGATCTTTGAGACTTCCCAAGCCATTAAGATAGTCGGAAACAGCTTGTTCCTTTAGTTCCTTACTATACTTCTTCCATTGACGGCTTTCCTCTAGCCCATCAACACCAGCTTCTTTGTACTTCCGAACCCAGTTCGATAGGGTGTCTTTAGAGATACCTTGGTTTCTAGTTAACCAACTAAGTGATTTACCTTCTTCCAAGTGAAGCAGAACAATTTCTAGTTTCTCAGATACAGATTTTGGACTTCTTTTGGACATAATAAGACTCCCCTTATAGTTTCTAGTGAAAATTTTTATTTTTTCACTGTCCACTATAAGGGGAGTATATCATATTGTTAGCAGGATTTTTATGATATTTTTTTGACAAGAAAAAATCTCCTACTGGTAGTTTTCGATTAGTTAGCCAATTTAGTCTGCAAGACGTGATTTATCTCGGCTTGCTTTGTTTTTATGAATCAAACCTTTTGAAGCGGCTTTATCGATGCTTGCTGATGCAGCTCGGAAAGCTTCTTCAGTTGGGTTAGCCTTGAATGCCTTAATAACAGTACGCAAAGCTGATTTTTGAGCTGAGGTTTTTTTCGTTTTGTTTAACGTTAAGTTCAGCGCGTTTGATAGCTGATTTAATATTTGCCAATGTTTTCACCTCCAAATTTATCTAACTATGTCATTATACGTTATTTTAGAACCCTTGGCAAGCTTTTTCTAATTTTTTTTAAATGAATGAGGTCGATTTTATGACTATCACCTTTATGAAGAATAAGCTCTGCACGATTTCGTGTGGGTTCGATATAATTTTCTAGATTTACCAAGTTGATTTCTTTCCAAGTTTTTTGCGCTAAGGAAAGAGCTTCTTCTTTTGTAAATTTGGTAAAACGATGGTAATAGTTGTTTTCATCTTTTCGAGCAAGTTCAAGAAGAGTTTGAAAACGTTCAAGATACCAAGTTTTGATATTTTTCACGTCAGCATCAATATAGATAGAAAAATCAAAATAGTCACTCATATAGAGACGTTGGTTAATGGGATTCTGAAAAACATTAATACCTTCAACAATTAGGAAATTTGGTTGACTAATTTTCTGAGTAAGTCCTGGTACAATATCATAAATCTCATGTGAGTAAACAGGAATGTTAACATCCCCACCATTTTTTACGGTATCTAGAAAATTGAGAAGTAGTGGCATGTCGTAGGATTCGGGGAAGCCTTTACGATTAAGTATTCCCTTATCTATGAGGACCTGGTTAGGGAATAAAAAACCATCTGTTGTCACCATATCAACCTTCGCCTTAGGGAAGGTTCTTTGAAGAAGTAGTTGCAGAAGGCGACTAGTTGTTGATTTTCCGACTGCAACAGAACCTGAGATACCAATAATAAAAGGTCTGTTAGCCTGTGCTTTTTGCAAAAAAATCCCTTTTGAAAAGGTGAGGTCCTCTGCAGCTCGATGATAAATACGAATCAAATTGATTAAAGGAAGATAGATGTCCCTCACTTCCTGAACGTCAATCTTGTCATTTAAACTCCTAATGGATTCTAGTTCTTCTGGAGTTAATGATACTTGATCTTCTTGATAGAATCTTTGCCAATCGCTCCGAGATATAGTTTCAAAATTGATAAATTCGTTTAACATGGCTTAATTATAGCAGAATTTACTAATTCATGTAAGCCTTATCAAAACACTAAATAATAAATGATGGATTTAAAACAAAAGGAACATAAACCTTTACAAAATTGTTGACATTACTTTTTTTTGTTATGCTACACTAATTTTGTAAGCATTCTTATTTCAAAAGATACTTGAGAGATACTTGAAATATCAAGGTGTTTTCTTAATGAATTCCTTCTCATTTATATAGCATTCTCTATAGCATTCTCTTTTTTTTCTGTTATACTTAATATGATATGAGCCTTATCATTTTCTATGACTTGATAAGAACACAAAGAAGGAAAAATATGTCTAAAATGTATTATGCAGAGATGCCAGATGCGGCTCACGATATTCACGATCTTAAGGTAGCACTCTTAGGTCAAGGTTTCCATTTTTATACTGATGCAGGTGTGTTTTCAAAAAAAAAGGTGGATTATAGGTAGTCAGGTCTTGCTCAATGCTTTAGATTTAGAAAGAGGAAAAAACCTACTTGACGTTGGTTGTGGCTATGGTCCATTAGGAATTAGCCTAGCAAAGGTTCAAGGCGTCCAATCGACGATGATTGATATAAATAGTAGGGCTATAGATTTAGCTAAAAAAAAATGCTGAACGTAACGGAGTAGTCGCTCACATTTTCCAATCAAACATCTATGAAAATGTCTCAGAAAAGTTTGATTATATAATATCCAATCCACCAATACGTGCAGGGAAAAAGGTAGTTCATGAAATTATCGAAGGGGCATTTGATCACCTTAATCAAGGTGGAAGTTTAACAATTGTTATCCAGAAGAAACAAGGAGCACCTTCTGCTAAAGTGAAGATGGAAAATGTCTTTGGAAATGCGGAAATTATAAGAAAAGATAAGGGATATTACATACTTAGAAGCGAAAAGTTATGAGAACAGTTGATTTAATTGAAAAAACGTGATGGTGGTAATTGACCACTGAAGAAATAGCTTATCTCATTCGAGGGTATGTATCTGGTGACATTCCAGATTATCAGGTTTTCAGCTCTGGCGATGGCAATCTATTACAAAGGGATGAGTATTCGTGAAATTCATGATTTAACGACAGAGATGGTTTCTTCAGGTGATTAATATGATTTATCTAGTATTGAAGGCGTTAAAGTTGATAAACATTCAACTGGTGGTGTTGAAGATAAAGTAACAATCATTTTAATGCCATTAGTTGTAAGTTTTGGTGTGCCTGTAGCTAAAATGAGCGGACGTGGATTAGGTCATACTGGAGGTACGATTGATAAACTTGAATCTATAAAAGGATATCAAGTCGAACGTACCAAAGAAGAATTTATTCAACAAGTTAAAGAAATTGGTAATTTCTCTTATTGAACAGTCAGAACATCTTGTTAAAGTGGACAAACTTCTTTATGCACTTAGAGACGTGACTGCTACAGTAGATTCAATTCCTTTGATTGCAAGTTCTGTTATGTCTAAGAAGATTGCTTCAGGAGATAAGATCCTTCTAGACGTTACGGTAGGTCAAGGTGCTTTTATGAAGAGTTTGGAAGAGGCTGAGCACCTTTCTGAAACAATGGTTTCCTTAGGCCGTGAAGTGGGTCGAGAAACAATTGCAGTGATTACAGATATGAGTCAACCACTTGGTAGAGCTATTGGTAACTGTCTTGAAATTTTTGAAGCTATTGAAATTATGCAAGGTAAGGGCCGTGCAGACATTACAGAGTTCATTTGTGAATTAGCAGAGATTATTTTAAATTTGACAGGAGTTGAATCGAGTTCAGATAAAATTCGTCAACATTTAGTGGAGGGTGTAGCTCTATCTAAATTTGAAGAACTTATTGAAGCTCAAGGTGGAGACTTGGATGACCTTTATCGTAAGAGTGCAGCAGCTTATGTCACAGAAGTTTTGGCTGATGAAGAGAGTTATATTTCTGAACTACCAGCTTTAGCATTTGGTAAATATGCTATGAAATTAGGGGCTGGTCGTACTACTAAAGCTGACACTCTTAATTATGAAACAGGGATTGTTTTTGAGAAAAAAGTGAGCGATTTTGTCAAAGTAAGTGAAACTGTTGCTAATATTTATAGTGACCAAGCCCTAACCGAAGAGCTAATTGATGAATTTAAAGCTTATATTACAAATCAGCAATGAATGTAAGAAGCCAAAAGAAATTTTAAAAATTATTTCTTAATAAATGAGAGAGCTTGTTTAAGGAGTATATTTATGACAGTTAATACATATATTGACCACACTTTACTAAAGCCAGATGCGACCGCTTGAACAGATTGAAAAGTTGATTGCAGAAGCAAAAAAATATGAATTTGCAAGTGTTTGTGTTAATCCAACTTGGGTAAAGACTGCTACTGATTTGCTAAAAGATAGTTCCGTTAAGGTTTGTACAGTAATTGGATTCTCACTAGGAGCAACAACATCGTCTGTTAAAGCGTTTGAAACACGAGATGCAATTTCAATGGTGTAGATGAAGTCGATATGGTTATCAATATCGGTGCTCTAAAATCTGGACAGAATGAACTTGTTGAACCGGATATTAAAGCAGTAGTGGACGCTAGTGGAGATAAGCTAGTCAAAGTCATTATTGAGACTTGCCTGCTTAGTTACGATGAAAAAGTTCAAGCCTGTCAACTTGCCAAACTTGCAGGAGCAGACTTCGTAAAAACCTCTACTGGTTTCTCAACTGGTGGGGCAACTATAGAAGATGTTGAACTCATGCGAGAAGTAGTAGGACCAAATATGAGGGTTAAAGCAGCTGGAGGAACACGTTCCTATAAAGATGCGCAAGCTTTTATTAAAGCAGGGGCTAATCGGATTGGAACATCTGCGGGTGTTGCGATAATGGAAGGTGAGAGTGTCGATGGTGGATACTGAGATATCACAAATTATTGAGGAAGCTGCTGGCAACGCCTACGTTCCTTACTCACATTTCCGCGTAGGTGCAGCTCTTCTGACAAACGACGGTCAGATGTATAAAGGTTGCAACATTGAGAATGCATCTTTTGGTTTAACTAATTGTGCAGAACGTACTGCTATATTTAAAGCAGTTTCAGAAGGTCATCGAGATTTTAAAATGATAGTCGTCTACGGTGACACTGAGCAACCCATCTCACCTTGTGGTGCATGCCGTCAAGTAATGGCCGAATTTTTTAAACAGGATTCTAAAGTGATTCTTATCGCTGAAGATAAATCGACAGTCGTGATGACAGTCGGAGAGTTGTTACCATACTCTTTTACAGACTTACAATAGTCTAGTTGTTATATTCTTTATTAAGCAGGGTTTCTTGCAAGTTTATAGGAGGAATGTTCAAGATGAAATTGAACAAGAGAATTATTGGATTGGTCTTGTTGCTGTAGCAGTAGTTGGTCTTGCGGCCTGTGCTCGTGGTGGACGAGGTGGATCAGCAGCTGATTCGAAAGTTAGAGCTGCAATTGTTACAGATAGTGCTGGTGTTGATGATAAATCATTTAACCAATCAGCATGGGAAGGTCTTCAAGCTTGGGGTAAAGCTAACAAACTTGAAAAAGATTCAGGTTACACATATTTCCAATCAAACTCAGAATCTGATTTTGCAACGAACTTGTCATCAGCTGTTAGACCAAAATTTATAATCTTATCTTTGGTGTTAGTTTTAGACTTCACGATGCTATTTCAGAATCAGCTAAAGATAATGAGAAAATTAATTACGTTATCATCGATGACGTAGTTAAAGGCCAAAAGAACGTTGAAAGCGTATTGTTTGCTGATAATGAAGGAGCTTACCTTGCAGGTATCGCCGCAGCAATGCAATCACAAAACAAGAAAGTTGGTTTCATCGGTGGTCAAAAATCAGACACAATTACACGTTTTCGAAGCTGGTTTCACTGCAGGAGCTAAATCTGTAAAACCTGATATTGATGTTCAAGTTCAATATGCTGAGTCATTCAATGATGCTGCTAAAGGTTCAACTATTGCTTCAACAATGTATGCTTCAGGCGCAGATGTTATCTATCAAGCTGCTGGTGGAACTGGTACAGGTGTCTTCACAGCCGCTAAAGAGATTAATGAAAAACTTAGCGCTGATAGCAATAAAAAAGTTTGGGTAATCGGTGTTGACCGTGACCAATCAGCAGAAGGAAACTATACGTCTTCAGATAAGAAAAAATCTAACTTCGTTTTAACTTCAACAATTAAACAGGTTGGTACAGTCGTTAAAGACATTGCTAACGATCAAGTCAAAGGCAAAGAATTTGAAGGTGGTAAAACTAAGACTTATGGTATCAAAGATGGTGGTGTTGACATCGTAACATCTAGTCTCCCTTCAGATATTAAGGATGCAGTCGTAAAAGCTAAAGATCAAATCAAGAATGGTGAATTGAAACCAACTGATGGTCTTAGCAAATAATAGGTTAAGTACACACACTTAGACCTTAAACTGGGACAATTTTTGTCTCAGCAAAGGGAAGCAGTTTATGATTTCTTTTGCTGATATAATAATTATTTTGATAGGAGATTGTATGACGAAGCCAAATGTCATTGAAATGCACGACATTACCAAAAAAATTTGGTGAATTTGTTGCAAACGATCACATCAATCTCGATGTGAGACCAGGAGAAATCCATGCCCTCCTCGGTGAAAATGGTGCGGGTAAGTCAACCTTAATGAATATGCTTGCAGGCCTTTTACAGCCTACAAGTGGAACAATTAAGGTAAATGGGCAAGTTGTGTCTATTGATTCACCGTCTAAAGCAACAAAATTGGGTATTGGGATGGTCCACCAGCACTTTATGTTGGTTGAAGCTTTTACAGTTGCTGAAAACATCATTTTAGGTAGTGAAGTGACCAAATCTGGTGGTGTTCTTGATATGAAGAAGGCTGTAAAGGAAATTACAGAATTGTCTCAACGATATGGCCTTGCGGTTGATCCATCAGCTAAGGTTGCAGACATCTCTGTCGGTGCCCAACAACGTGTTGAAATCCTTAAAACCTTGTACCGTGGTGCTGATATTTTGATTTTCGATGAGCCCACAGCCGTTTTGACACCTTCTGAAATTACGGAACTTTTAAACATCATGAGAACTTTGGTTAAGGAAGGTAAGTCTATTATCCTTATCACCCATAAGTTGGATGAAATTCGTGCGGTTTCTGATCGTGTTACGGTTATCAGACGTGGTAAGTCAATTGATACAGTTACTATCGAAGGGTCTACAAATGCCGATTTGGCTGAGATGATGGTTGGTCGTCATGTTTCCTTTAAAACAGAGAAAATTCCTTCAAATCCTAAAGAAGTGGTTCTTTCTATTAAAAATTTGGTGGTTAATGAGAATCGAGGCATTCCAGCTGTTAAAAACTTATCGTTAGATGTGCGTGCTGGTGAGATAATTGGTATCGCTGGTATTGATGGAAATGGACAGACAGAACTTGTCCAAGCGATTACGGGACTTCGTAAAATTGAATCTGGTGACATCACTATTAAGGGTGAGTCTATCATTAATAAGACCATACGTCAGATTACTGAGATGAGTGTCGGTCATATTCCAGAGGATCGTCATCGTGATGGTATGATTCTTGAGATGACAGTTGCTGAAAATATTGCTCTTCAAACCTATTATAAGGAGCCTAATTCTAAGAATGGTATTTTGAATTATAATATCATAAATGCAAAGGCTAGAGAATTGATGAACGAATTTGACGTTCGTGGTGCTGGAGAATTAATCGCCGGTGGTGATTTGTCAGGTGGTAACCAACAAAAAGCAGTTATCGCCCGTGAAATTGACCGTAATCCAGATCTTCTTATTGTAAGTCAACCAACTCGTGGTCTTGATGTTGGTGCCATTGAGTACATCCGTAAACGTATTATCGCTGAACGCGATAAAGGTAAGGCTATCATTGTTGTCAGCTTTGAATTGGATGAAATTCTTGATATGTCAGATCAAATTGCTGTTATCTATGATGGTGCAATTCAAGGTATCCTAGATCCTGTTAAAACCAATAAGCAAGATCTTGGTATCCTTATGGCTGGTGGACAATTGAATAAGGAGGAAGCAAATGTCTAAAAAAACACAAAATTGGGCAGTTCCTTTAATTGCTGTCCTCTTGGGAATGCTGGTCGGTGCTGTTTTGATGTTAATCTTTGGTTATGATCCATTCTGGGCTTACTACGATCTTTTCTCAACGGCCTTTGGTTCTTTGAAACATATTGGTGAAATTCTACGTGCGATGAGTCCATTGATTCTGATTGCACTTGGTTTCTCTGTAGCATCTAAGGCAGGACTTTTCAACATTGGTTTGCCAGGGCAGGCCTTAGCTGGTTGGACCTCTGCGGTGTGGTTTGCGCTAGCCTTTCCTGAGTTACCTAAAGTAGTTTCTATTGTTTGTACTGTCATTATTGGTCTAGTTGCCGGTGGTATCACTGGTGCTGTTCCAGGTATTCTTCGTGCCTACCTTGGAACAAGCGAGGTTATTGTTACCATCATGATGAACTATATCATTTTGTATGTTGCTAACAATATTGTCCGCTTTGGTTTCACAGCTGATATGTTACGTTCATCAGAAGCCTCTAACAGGGTTTCAGCTTCCGCAAGTTACCAAACAGATTTTCTGTCTTCTTTAACAGATGGATCACGTTTCAATATTGGTTTCTTTCTTGCTATTGTAGCTGTATTCCTAGTTTGGTTCATGCTCAAGAAAACAACAACAGGGTTTGAAATTACATCTGTTGGTTTTAATCCAAATGCGTCTGAGTACGCCGGAATCTCATCAAAACGAGTGATTATCATGTCTATGATTATTTCAGGTGCACTCTGTGGTCTTGGAGGAACAGTAGAAGGACTTGGGACTTTCCAAAATGCCTTTGTACAAAATTCTTCATTAGCTATCGGTTGGAATGGTATGGCCATTTCCCTCTTAGCAGCCAATTCACCAATTGGTATTCCATTTGCAGCTCTTCTCTATGGTGTCTTGTCTGTTGGTAAAACTGGTATGATTGGTGTGCCATCAGAAATTATTGATGTTGTATCAGCTTTGATTATCTTTTTCGTTGGTGCCAACTACATTATTAAATATTGGATTCGCCCTCGTCATAAATCAGTGAAAGCTAAAGGAGGACAAAACTAATATGGACTTTATTACAATTTTATCCTTAATTGTTGCCTCTATGCTGAAATATTCAGCACCGCTGATTTTCACGAGTATCGGTGGTACTTTCTCTGAACGAGGGGGTATCGTAAACGTCGGACTTGAAGGAATCATGGTTATTGGGGCCTTCGCAGGTGTTCTCTTTAACTTAAATTTTGCGGATAGTTTTGGCAATGCAACACCTTGGATTGCGGCCTTGGTAGCAGGATTTATTGGGCTTCTTTATTCCTTGCTCCATGCTGCTGCGACAGTTAACTTTCGTGCGGACCATGTTGTCTCAGGTACAGTCTTGGACCTGATTGCACCGCCTTTGGCTGTCTTCTTGACACGTGTTATTTACGGTGCAGGTCAAACACCAGCTATCAGTCATAACTTTAAAACCGTTTCCTTCCCTATCTTGAGTAACATTCCTGTCTTGGGTAAGATTTTCTTTACTAATGTTTCTTTGATTGCTTATGTAGCCATTTTAGTTTCAGTAGTGTCATGGTGGATAATCTTCAAGACACGCTTTGGTTTGCGTCTTCGTTCAGTTGGTGAACACCCACAGGCTGCAGATACACTTGGGATTAACGTTTATCGTATGCGTTACTACGGTGTTATGATTTCTGGTTTCCTTGGTGGTGTCGGTGGTGCGGTTTACGCCCAATCGATTTCAAACAATTTTGCTGTTACCACTATTGCTGGTCCTGGTTTCATTGCTTTGGCCGCTATGATTTTTGGTCGTTGGAATCCAGTTGGAGCTATGCTCTCAAGTTTGTTCTTCGGTTTGTCACAATCATTGGCAATCATCGGAAAACAGTTACCTGTTATTTCACATGTACCAAACGTCTATTTGCAAATTGCACCGTATATTTTGACAATTATTGTTTTAGCTGCATTCTTCGGTAAATCCGTTGCACCTAAAGCAGATGGTGTTAACTATATCAAATCTAAATAGGAACTCAAAAGAGTTTCTGATGTGAAGGCCCTCGGGTCTTCTTTTTTGTACTCAAAAAGCCCAACTTTGCCAAAATGAGAACAGCAGTGATGGGCTTTTCTTTTTATGAAAAATGTGGGTTAAAGATTTTTTCGTGACCGATAGTTGTGCCCCATCCGTGGCCTGGAAAAACACGATAGTGGTTAGGAAGAGTGAAAAGTTGATCTTGAATGCTAGAAAGTAACTGGTCGTGATTACCTGTAGGAAGGTCCCATCGCCCAACTGCTTCTTTAAAAAGGGCATCACCAGAAAAAACAGTTTCTTCTTTTTCAAAGATAAAGGAAACTCCACCGATAGAATGTCCAGGAGTTGGAACAACTTTAAACTGGAAGTTGCCGATGTTATAGTCCTTGATAAAATCAAAGTAGTAGTCAGCAGGATTGACAACAACATCCTCCATATCATCATGACGTGGAAGACCAGACAAATTATGGACGGGATTCATTAACCAGTCTTTCTCGGCTTCTGCGACATAGACAGGCGGGTGGTTATAAGCTTGACGGACAGCTTCAACGCTCATAATGTGGTCATAGTGTGTGTGGGTCAAGAGGATGGCAGCAACAGGTTTAGCAATTGCCTCGAGTTTAGCTAAGATACTTGAAGTGTTGCTTCCTGGATCAATGACTAAGCTGGCTGATTCGTTTTCTAAAATATAGGTGTTTTCCTGGGCAACAGGATTTAAAATTCGTTTTATTTTCATAGCTCTAGTTTAGCACGAAATTCAGGCTTTTTCCAATATCAGAATGATAGCTTTGTCTTTTTTTGGTGTCCTGGATATGCTATAATAAGGTCGTTATGAGTGAAAAAAGCACGAATAAATATGCCATTGTTGATTTGGAAGCTACATCGGCTTCATCAACGGCTTGTATAATACAGGTGGGAATTGTTATCATGCAAAATGGTAGGGTAATTGACGAATTTGCGAGTGACGTTAACCCCCACCAAAAACTTGATAATCATATTGTTCACTTAACAGGAATTACTGATCAACAGTTGTCTCAGGCACCGGATTTCTCAGAAATTGCTAGAACCATTTTTGAACTGATTGAGGATTGTATTTTTGTTGCCCATAATGTAAAATTTGATGCAAACTTGCTTGCAGAGGCACTTTTTATGGAGGGCTTCGAACTAAGGACGCCTCGTGTTGATACAGTCGAATTAGCTCAGGTCTTTTATCCGACGCTAGAACAATATAATCTTTCTTATTTATCACGAGTCTTAAATCTTGACTTAGCTCAAGCTCATACGGCAATTGAAGATGCGAGAGCTACAGGGAAGCTTTTGCTTCATTTGATGGATAAGATTGCTAGCTTACCTAGACAGACCATTGATATGCTTTTGACATTTTCTGATAATTTGCTTTTTGAGTCTGAATTGGTTATTCGTGATGCCATAAAAGGTAAAACTAACAGCCTTTCAAAGGAATATATCATGCTTGAGGAATCTGGTATCGTACTTCGTAGACCTTTGACTTACATGTCGGAACGTAAGCTTTCTCAAGATTTTGAAACTAATATTGCTCTCTTAGGTTTAGAATCAAGAGCTAAACAAGAGGAATTTGCGAAGACAGTGAGGAGGGAATTTGACAATATTGATATTTCAATGATTCAAGCTCAAACTGGAATCGGGAAAACCTATGGCTACCTGATCCCTTTGTTAGCACAAGCCGATATCGATAAAGTAGTAGTAGCTGTTCCAACAAAGCTTCTTCAAAATCAGATTATGAGTCAGGAGGCCAAGGCCTTAGCAGAAGTCTTTAACATTAACTTTCATAGTCTAAAAGGACCACAGAACTACATCAAATTAGATGCCTTTTACCAGACCTTGTTTCGTCAGGATAGTAACCGCTTGATTAATCGTTATAAAATGCAACTTTTAGTTTGGTTGACTGAAACCGAAACTGGTGATCTTGACGAAATTAAACAGAAACAACGCTACATGGCTTATTTTGATGAAATCAAACATGATGGTAAGCTAAAGGCAGATAGTCTTTTTGTAGAGTACGATTTTTGGAAGCAGTCTTGTCAAAAAAGTCAAGAAGCTAGAGTGGTTGTAACCAATCATGCTTATCTATTGACACGTATGGAAGATGACCATGATTTTGTTCGAGGAAAGACTCTTGTGATTGATGAAGGACAAAAGATGGTTCTGGCTTTGGAACAGTTTTCACGTTATCAAGTCAATCTTACTACTCTTTTGCAACATATTCATCGTATTCTTGATAGCGGTAATCAGACTTTGTTACAACAGCGTTTGCTTGAAAATTTGCAGTTTGAAGTGAGACATTTAATTCAAGAGCATCAACAATTCCCTCAGAAGCAGTATAATCGGCAGCAATTAAATCGTTTGCTTCAAACCATTTCTGAACTTGAAGGTGAGAGTGATGTGATGGAGATGGTGTCATCATTGAACACACCGCATTACAGTCAATTTTGGCTTGAAACAGACTATTATCAGGAACATCGCGTTACATATTTAAATGCTTCACGTCAGGAGCTATTGAAATTATCTGATTATCTCCCAAGTGCTCAAAAAGTGATAATCGTTTCAGCAACAATTGATATTGGTCCAGATGTCGATGTAGCTGATTTATTAGGACTAAGTCAGGTACGTAAAGTAAGCCTTCCAATGGATTCTTTACGAAATCAATCTATCTGGATTGATCAAACCATGCCTATGATTGGCGTTTCTTCTGAAGAAGAATATGGAGAAGCGATTGCAAAGCGACTCCAGAAACTATCTGCAATGGGATATCCTATTTTTGTATTATTTACATCTCGAAAGAGTATGATAGCTGTTTCTGATTTGTTAGATCATAGGGAAGTTCATCACTTGACTCAAGAGAAAAATGGGACAGCCTTTAACATCAAAAAACGTTTCGATAGAGGTGAGACTAATCTCTTACTTGGTATGGGATCGTTCTGGGAGGGTGCTGATTTTGCTCAACAAGATAAGGTTATCGAGGTTATCACACGTCTTCCTTTTGACAATCCTAAAGATCCTTTCTATCAAAAAATAGAGTCTTTGTTTTCTAAGCAAGGAAAAAGTACTTTTGATAGTTACAGTCTCCCGATGATGGTTTTACGTTTCAAACAGGCTATTGGACGTGCCCAAAGAAGACCAGAACAGCGATCAGCTATTCTTTTAATGGATAATCGTCCCCTAGTTAAGAGCTATGGAAAACTGTTCATAAAGGAAGTATCACAAGAAGTCACCCTTAGACATGCACCATTTAAGCAGATAAAAGAGGACATTCAAGAATTCTTAGAAAAAGAGTGTTAATTTTTTAGTCAAAGATTTTCTAAGACGACAGAGTTTCTACGCATTTCCTGAGTCATAAAAAGATAGTTATTACTAGTGATATAGCTATATAAAGATTTCTCTTTTTCTGATATAATAAACTCAGAAACTTTTTTAGGAGGCATTATGCGTAAACATCGACAACCGTGGACAAAAAAGCAACAGCTTATTTTTGGAATGATTGTTCTCGTTGTGACTGTAATTCTATCCATTACAGCAATGCTAGTTGTTGCGGTAAAGCCCTATGTCGATGCTGAGAAGCAAGTGATTGCCATAGCTAAGACCAAAGCAGATATTCATACTGTTTCTGAATTTAATATCTACAACGGTAAGTCTACCTATTATGGCCTTCTTGGACAGTCAAGTAAGGGTGAAAAATTAGCTCTTATCGTCAATGAGGATTCAGGTGTGGTCGATATCTATAAGCAATCTGATGGTATAAGTAAGTCAGTGGCTAAAAAAGCAGCTAAAGCCTATGGTGCCAAGGACATAGCCTATGTACACCTAGGAAAATATGGCAAAACTCCTATTTGGGAAGTGAAGTCAGGGACCCAGTATTACCTGGTTGATTTTATCTCAGGTCAGGTTATTAAAGTAGAAGGATTATAATGAAATGACAAAATTATCAAATCGTGTATTACAAATGGAAGAAAGTGTTACTTTAGCTGCCAGTGCGCGTGCTAAAGCTCTTAAAGCTAAGGGACGTGATATCTTGAGTTTAACACTTGGTGAGCCAGATTTTGTTACACCTAAGAATATTCAAGATGCTGCGATTGCATCTATTGAAAATGGGAAAGCAAGTTTTTATACCGTGGCTTCTGGGCTTCCAGAACTCAAAGATGCTGTTAGCACTTATATGGAAAATTTCTATGGCTATACTGTGAAACATAGTGAGATTGTTGTTGGCACAGGTGCTAAGTTTATCTTGTATGCCTTCTTTGCTACGGTTATCAATCCTGGTGATGAAGTCATTATTCCAACACCTTGCTGGGTTTCTTACGTAGACCAAGTTAAAATGGTTGAAGGTGTTCCAGTTACTTTTCAAACGACTGAAGCAAATCACTTTAAAGCTACAGTTGAGCAACTTGAAGCAGCTCGTACTGAAAAAACCAAGGTTGTCTTGCTTAATTCTCCATCAAATCCAACCGGAATGATTTATAGTAAAGAAGAATTGCAATCAATTGGCGACTGGGCAGTTGAGCATGATATTTTGATTTTAGCCGATGACATTTATGGTCGATTGGTCTACAATGGCAATACTTTCACACCAATTTCAAGCTTGTCAGATGCTATTCGTAAGCAAACAATTGTTATTAATGGCGTTTCTAAGACATATGCAATGACAGGATGGCGTGTGGGATTTGCTGTCGGAGAACCAGAAATTATCTCAGGAATGGCGAAGATTATCAGTCAAACGACATCAAATCTTACGTCAGTTTCTCAATACGCTGCTATTGAAGCTTTAACCGGTGATCAGTCTTCTATCGAAGAGATGCGTAAAGCCTTTGAAGAACGTTTGAATACGATTTATCCACTCTTGGCTGAAGTACCTGGATTTGAAGTTATCAAACCTCAAGGTGCCTTTTACCTTTTTCCTAATGTAAAAAAAGCTATGGAAATCAAAGGCTATACAGATGTCAATGATTTTACCAATGCCATCCTTGAAGAGGCAGAGGTGGCTTTAGTGACAGGTGCGGGATTTGGTGCTCCTGAAAATATTCGTCTTAGCTACGCTACAGATTTGGATATTCTGAAAGAGGCTGTTCGTCGTATCAAAGCTTTTATGGAAAAATAAATATAATATAGTTTAAAAGAAAAGAGAAGTAATTACATGTCTAAACAATTAGTTTCAATTATTGATGTACCTAAACACATCGGTGAAGAAATCACTATCGGGGCTTGGGTTGCTAACAAATCAGGAAAAGGTAAAATTGCTTTCTTGCAATTGCGTGATGGAACAGCCTTTTTCCAAGGGGTTGCTTTCAAACCAAACTTTATCGAAAAATTTGGTGAAGAAGAAGGCCTTGAAAAATTTGATACTATCAAACACCTTAGCCAAGAAACATCTATCTACGTAACTGGGATGGTCAAAGAAGATGAACGTTCAAAATTTGGTTATGAATTGGATATTACTGATATCGAAGTTATCGGTGAGTCTCAAGGCTACCCAATTACTCCAAAAGAACACGGTACTGACTTTTTGATGGATAATCGTCACCTCTGGTTGCGTTCACGTAAGCAAATGGCTATCCAACAAATTCGTAATGCCATTATCTATGCAACTTATGATTTCTTTGATAAAAATGGCTTCATCAAATTTGATAGTCCTATCTTGTCTAGTAATGCTGCTGAAGATTCAACAGAATTGTTTGAGACAGACTACTTTGGTACACCTGCTTTCTTGAGCCAATCTGGTCAGCTTTATCTTGAGGCTGGTGCTATGGCTCTTGGTCGTGTCTTCGACTTTGGTCCTGTTTTCCGTGCTGAAAAATCAAAAACACGTCGTCACTTGACTGAGTTTTGGATGATGGATGCTGAGTATTCATTCTTGTCACATGATGAGTCTCTTGACTTGCAAGAAGCATATGTCAAAGCTCTTATCCAAGGTGCTATTGACCGTGCACCACAAGCTCTTGAAATTCTTGAACGTGACGTAGATCTTCTTAAGAAATACATTGCTGAGCCATTCAAACGTGTATCTTATGATGAAGCAATTGATCTTCTTCAAGCCCATGAAAATGATGAAGATACAGATTACGAGCACCTCGAACATGGGGATGACTTCGGTTCACCGCACGAAACTTGGATTTCAAACTATTTTGGTGTTCCAACATTCGTCGTTAATTACCCAGCAAGCTTTAAGGCCTTCTACATGAAACCTGTTCCTGGTAATCCAGAGCGCGTTCTTTGTGCAGACCTTTTGGCTCCAGAAGGTTATGGTGAAATCATTGGTGGTTCAATGCGTGAAGATGATTACGATGCCCTTGTAGCAAAAATGGAAGAACTCGGAATGGATCGTTCAGAATACGAATTCTACCTTGACCTTCGTAAATATGGTTCGGTACCACACGGTGGTTTTGGTATCGGTATTGAACGTATGGTTACTTTCGTAGCTGGCACAAAACACATCCGTGAAGCTATTCCATTCCCACGTATGTTGCACCGTATCAAACCATAAGTAAAATTCTTTAAGAGTGCAAAAGTATGAAAAGATGGTTACTTGGTCTTTTGGCCTTACTTTGTTTGGTTTTAATGGCTGCTTGTAGCAAATCTATTCCCTCTTTATAAGGAGAGTGGAAAGCTCAGGATGCTCTTAAAAAAGATTATAAGATCATTTTTAAGAAAGATAAAGTAACGATTGGTGAGCAGGATTATAACTGCATAGTAGATGGTCCTAAGTCTAAAGATAACTATACCTATTATTCGCTAAAAGTAAAAGATCAGGGAAAAGAAACATCTTATACAGTCTTCTTTCCGACGAAATCTAAAGAGATTGCTCTCTTTCTAGAACCAAGTGATGCTGAAGAACCTCTTAAAGGACAAATGCTCTTCGCATTCAATAAAAAGAAAAAACCAGACTACTATGACTATATCAAAAAGTATATGAAATAATAAGAGAAGTATTAGTCTGGAGATAATTCTGGCTCTTTGTCAACTGTAGTGGGTGACGAAAATCTAACATCTAGAGGCTCTTTGTCAACTGTAGTGGGTAGATGAAAAGCTAAATTCTTGAGAGGACCAGTTTGGTCTTCTCTTTTTAATATTTACTGCCATCAAAATCCGTTTCTTAAAGTTTTCAAAGTTCCTGAAGCCAAAGGCATTTCGCTTAATGACCTTGATGAGATTGTTCGTTGCTTCCAGTTTTGCGTTTGAATACGGCAGTTCGAGGGCATTGATAATCTTGTCTTTATCTTTCAAAAAAGTTCTAAAAACTGTCTGAAAGATAGGGTGTACGCTGGAACTCGTCTCTTCAATGAGGTCAAAGAAATGGTCCGAGTTCTTCTCCTGAAAGTAAAAAAGCAAAATCTGATAAAGTGTATAGTAGTCAGTAAGCTCTTTTGAAAAGACTAGTGTCTTCGCAACAACTTCATGTGGTGCTAAAGTTTGGCGGAAAGTCTTTGAATAAAAAGAATTGAGAGATAGTTTACAGCTGTCCTTTTGGAAGAGTCGCCAGTGATTTTTCAAGGCTCGATAGGGTAGTGACTTCTTATCGAATTGGTTCATGATTGCAATTCTTGTCTTTAAAAAGGCACGTCCAAGGTGCTGGATAGTGTGAAATCGATCAGGAACGATTTTGGCGTTAGGAAAGAGTTTGCGAGCCAGTGGAATATAAGCTCCAGACATATCCATCGTGATAAACTGTACCTGTTGTCGGACTTTCAATGGATACTTCAAAAAGTAGTTTCGTATACAGGATAATCCAGTTTTGCTTGAACCTCGATATGAGTATCCGTTTCAAAAACAAGAGAAATAATGATGTTAGGGTCTTTAATTCCGATTAATTCTGTGGTATTCTTAATAAGCCACATGAGTTCTTCCTAATGATGGTTTTGTCGCTCTTTATTATAGTTCTTATGGGACTTTTTGTGTATACTTAAAAAGCTCTATAATCTCTACAGTGGTTTTACCCACTACAGAAATTATAGAGCCGTTTAAAATAAAGATAATGAAGTCGAAGGAGAAATTGATGATAACCATTCGTCCAGCCAACTTGGCTGATGCACAAGCTATTCAGGCCATATATGCACCCTATGTTGAGAAGACGGCGATTACCTTTGAATATGAGGTTCCTAGTGTTCAAGAGTTTGAAAAACGCATCAGCAATACGATTGAAAGATACCCCTATCTAGTAGCAGAAGAGGATGGACAAGTTCTCGGTTATGCTTATGCCTCAACCTACTATGCTCGAACAGCCTATGATTGGACGACAGAATTGTCTATCTATCTGAATGAAGATGCGCGTGGTCGGGGCTTGGGGAGCCAGCTCTATGGTGCTCTCGAAGAGGAACTTGAAAAACGAGGCTTTTTGCGATTCTTAGCCTGTATTGCTGTTCCGAACGAGGCTAGTATTGCCATGCATGAAAAACGCGGTTATATCCAAGTGGCTCATTTTCCAAAAAGTTGGTTACAAGTTTGAACAATGGCATGATATCGTCTGGATGCAAAAGACCATAGATGGTCCTGTCAGAAAAATACGGTAGAAGTCTGGAAATGTCTAGTCAAATGGCATCTCTTAGTATTAGGGAAGCAAGAAAGTATTTGTAGAATTTAACCGCTTGACTCTGTTACCTATTATGTTAGAATAGGAGTATGCGATGAGTCGATTGGCTCTTTAGAGCCTTTTGCGCTGAGGAGGTCAACATTAAATTGTAACGCAGGAGCGGACCTTGAGTAGTTGTGTGAACCTGCTACTCTCATCGAAAGATGCCTCTTATCCCTTGCCGTTTGGTAGGGGATTTTTCTGTTATTCTTGCTCTTTTAACCCTTTTCAACTGGGCTTAAACATAGTATAATAGATTCATTAAACTAAATTGATAGAAAATTCCGAAAGAGGTTTAACTATGGGATACACAGTTGCTGTTGTCGGTGCTACAGGTGCCGTTGGTGCTCAAATGATCAAAATGTTGGAAGAATCAACACTTCCAATCGATAAAATTCGCTACCTTGCGTCTGCTCGTTCTGCAGGAAAAGTCTTGCAGTTTAAAGGTCAAGACGTGACCATCGAAGAAACGACGGAAGACGCATTTGAAGGTGTAGACATTGCACTTTTCTCAGCTGGTGGATCTACCTCTGCTAAATATGCACCATACGCTGTTAAAGCCGGTGCAGTAGTCGTTGATAACACATCTTACTTCCGTCAAAATCCAGATGTGCCATTGGTTGTACCTGAGGTCAATGCACATGCGCTTGATGCTCACAACGGTATTATCGCTTGTCCTAACTGTTCAACTATCCAAATGATGGTGGCACTTGAGCCAGTTCGTCAAAAATGGGGCTTGGACCGTATCATCGTGTCAACATATCAAGCTGTATCAGGTGCTGGTATGGGAGCAATCCTTGAAACACAACGTGAGTTGAAAGAAGTTTTGAATGACGGCGTTAACCCACGTGATGTTAAAGCTGAAATCTTGCCATGTGGTGGTGATAAGAAACACTTCCCAATCGCCTTCAACGCCTTGGCCCAAATTGACGTCTTCACTGAAAATGACTATACTTACGAAGAAATGAAGATGACAAACGAAACTAAGAAAATCATGGAAGACGATAGCATTGCCGTATCAGCAACATGTGTGCGTATTCCAGTTTTGTCAGCTCACTCAGAGTCTGTCTACATTGAAACAAAAGAAGTGGCACCAATTGATGAAGTGAAAGCCGCTATTGCAGCATTCCCAGGTGCGGTCCTTGAAGATGACGTTGCAAACCAAGTCTACCCACAAGCCGTTAATGCTGTTGGATCACGTGATACCTTTGTCGGACGTATCCGTAAAGACTTGGATGCTGAAAAAGGTATACACATGTGGGTTGTTTCAGATAACCTCCTCAAAGGTGCTGCTTGGAACTCAGTCCAAATTGCAGAAACTCTACACGAACGTGGACTTGTACGCCCAACATCAGAATTAAAATTTGAATTGAAATAGGGAGCGAAACAGAAATCAATAACTCGAAGAGTTTGATTTCGTAGTTTCGCCCCCGAACAGTTGATTAGGAAGTACAAATGTTGTAAACATGAATGTTTCCAATTAACCACTGCGCCATGGCTTAGGGACTAGTAAGGTTTTAGTGTTGTATGTTAATACTAACTTAAAGCTGATTGCAATGAAACAGGTAGACATATCTCTCTGTTTTTTTGTGTAAATCACCAAAAATTGGAAACAATGTGACATCACGTTTTCAGAAAATTGTCAACTTATCTGTCTGTCTGGTCAAAATTATGGTAAAATGGAAAGGATTAGAAAACGGTTGAAGGAGAATAATATGTCAATTGATCAATTAAGAGATGTCAAACTGATCACAGCCCTAATTACACCTTTCCATGAGGATGGATCTATCAACTATGATGCTCTTCCAGACTTGATTGAGCATCTATTGGCTCACCATACGGAAGCTCTTCTTTTGGCAGGAACAACTGCTGAAAGCCCAACGCTTACTCATGATGAGGAGTTGGAACTCTTTGCGGCTGTTCAAAAGATTGTCAATGGTCGTGTGCCACTGATTGCTGGTGTCGGTACCAACGATACGCGTGACTCTATCGAGTTTGCTAAAGAAGTTGCTAAATTTGGTGGTTTCGCAGCAGGTCTTGCTATCGTGCCTTACTACAACAAGCCATCACAAGAAGGTATGTACCAACATTTCAAAGCTATTGCAGATGCTTCTGATTTGCCAATTATCATCTACAACATTCCTGGTCGTGTAGTTGTTGAAATGACTCCAGATACCATGCTTCGTTTGGCTGAACATCCAAATATCATTGGTGTTAAAGAATGTACCAGTCTTGCCAACATGGCCTACCTTATTGAGCACAAACCTGAAGATTTCTTAGTTTATACTGGTGAAGATGGAGATGCCTTCCACGCAATGAACCTTGGAGCTAATGGTGTTATCTCAGTAGCCTCTCATACAAATGGTGATGAGATGCATGCCATGCTTAAAGCTATTGAAAATAGTGACCTCAAGACGGCAGCAGCTATCCAACGTAGATTCATTCCTAAAGTTAACGCTCTCTTCTCAGTACCAAGTCCTGCACCTGTCAAGGCTGTTCTCAACCATCTTGGTTTGGAAGTTGGACCACTTCGTTTGCCATTGGTTGCATGTACTTCAGAAGAAGCTAAACGTATCATCAAGGTTGTCCTTGAAGAAGATGTCGAAGCAACACGTGAAACCGTTACAGGTGTTGTTCGTCCAGATTATTAAGAAAATGAAGTTGAGCCTTGCTTAGCTTTTTTAGTGCAATTGGTTACCTCTCACTAAATCCGCAGATATAGCTACTAAAAGCAGTTTTCCATCATGAAAATCTGCTTTTTTTTGATATAATTATAGTTAGTGTGTTTAAAAAGAAAGGATGTTTTATGAATCAACTTGAACAAAAACTTGAACAGGACTTTGGTATTGTTTTTAGCCAAAAAGACCTTTTAGAAACTGCATTTACACATACCTCATATGCCAATGAGCACCGCCTCCTAAACATTTCACATAATGAACGTTTGGAATTTTTAGGAGACGCGGCTCTGCAATTAGTCATTTCTGTTTACCTTTACAATCGTTACCCTAACAAACCGGAGGGGGAAATGTCTAAGATGCGTAGTACTATCGTTCGTGAAGAGAGCTTAGCCGGATTTACAAAGGCTTGCGGATTCGAGCAGTATATTCGTCTTGGTAAAGGTGAAGAAAAATCTGGTGGTCGTGAGCGTGCCACCATTCTCGGTGATCTCTGGGAAGCCTTCCTTGGAGCTCTCTATCTGGATCAAGGTTTGCCTGCTGTTGAGAAATTTTTGAATCAGGTCATGATTCCTCAGGTTGAAAAGGGGAACTTTGACCGAGTAATAGACTATAAGACGGCGCTTCAAGAGCGTCTCCAGGTCAATGGTAAGGTTGATATTACTTATACTGTTATCGATGAGTCTGGACCTGCTCATGCTAAGGAATTTACTATGCAGGTAGCTGTTGATGGTAAGGAACTCAGCACTGGTCTCGGAAAATCAAAGAAATTAGCTGAACAGGCAGCAGCGAAGTCTGCCCTTGAACAACTAGGTAATTAAGCATGTACTTGAAATCAATTGAAATGCAGGGCTTTAAGTCCTTTGCGGATAAGACGAAGGTCGTATTTGACAAAGGAGTAACAGCCGTTGTAGGTCCAAATGGATCGGGAAAATCAAATATTACAGAGAGCCTGCGTTGGGCACTGGGCGAATCCTCTGCAAAGAGTTTGCGTGGGGGCAAGATGCCAGATGTTATTTTCGCAGGTACAGAGGTCCGTAAAGCTCTTAACTACGCGGAAGTAGCGGTCACTCTTGATAACAGTGACGGCTTTATCGCAGGTGTTGGTGAAACCATTCGTGTGGAACGTCATATTTATCGAAATGGTGACAATGACTACTTGATCGATGGTAGGAAGGTTCGTCTGCGTGATATTCATGACCTCTTCATGGATACTGGTCTTGGGCGTGATTCTTTTTCTATTATTTCTCAAGGTCGTGTTGAGGCTATTTTTAATGCCAAACCTGAGGATCGCCGTGCTATTTTCGAGGAAGCTGCAGGTATTCTTAAATATAAGATACGTAAGAAAGAAACCGAAAGCAAGCTTAATCAAACTCAGGATAATCTTGATCGATTGGAAGATATCATCTATGAGCTAGATGGTCAGGTTAAACCACTTGAAAAGCAAGCAGCGACAGCAAAATGCTACTTAGAACTCGATGGAGAGCGTAGACAGACCCTGCTTAACCTTTTAGTGCATGATATTGAAGTTGGAAAATCTGACTTAACCCAAACACAAGAAGATTTGGCAGAGGTCAAGGACAAATTAACCAGCTATTATGAGGAACGCCATCGTTTAGAGACGGAGAACCAAGAACTCAAGCAAAAACGTCACCAAATTTCAGAACAAATTTCTTCTGACCAACAAACCTTAGTAGATGTCACACGACTTATTAGTGACTTTGAGCGTCAAATTGATCTCTATACCATGGAGAGTCAGCAGCGTTCCGAGAGAAAAGAAGAGACAGTAGCTCGTCTCAGCGAGCTAGAGAGTTTGAAAGCAGAAGCACAGGCTTCGCTTGATAAGGTTAACCAACGTCAAGTTAAATTGAATGCTGAATTGAATACTATTGCTCAGGAGCTAACTGCCATTCAAAAAGATCTGGAGCAATTTTCTGATGACCCAGATACGCTTATTGAACATTTGCGAGAAGACTATGTCAGTCTTATGCAGGAGGAAGCTAAGGTTTCCAACAGTCTAACTCAGGTCACCCACGACATGGAAAGTCAGACACAAGCACTTGAGGCACAGGCTGAAGAATATAAACAGGCTCAAGCTTATTTGCTCTCTGCTCAGGAAGTAGCTAGCGAAGCTCAAAAGGCTTATCAAGCAGCTCAAGCGAGTCTTCAAAATCTCTTGGATAGCTACAAAGAGAAGGATCAGTCTTATCAAGTCATCGATAAGGACTATCAAGAAGCTCAAACGAAGATGTTTGACCTCATGGATCACCTTAAGAGTAAAGAAGCTCGCCGTCAAAGTCTAGAGTCTATTCAAAAAAATCATAGTAATTTCTATGCAGGGGTTAAGTCCGTTCTTCAAAATGCCCAATCCATTCAGGGAATTATTGGCCCTGTTAGTGAACACTTGACCTTTGATACGCGCTATCAGACGGCTCTTGAAATTGCAATGGGAGCTAGTGGGCAAAACATCATTGTTGAGGATGAAGCAGCAGCTAAGCGTTCGATTGATTACTTGAAACGTAATCGTCAGGGTCGTGCGACTTTCTTACCATTAACAACCATCAAACCACGTCAACTGAATGGGCAATTTGCTCAAATTCTTGCCAATGCACCTGGTTTCATTGGTATGGCTTCCGATTTGGTCACTTACGAGGAACGTTTGGCTAATATTTTTCAAAACATCTTAGGTGTAACGGCAATCTTTAATACCATCGACAATGCCAATAAGGCTGCTCGAGCTGTTCGTTTTCAAGTACGTATGGTTACTCTTGATGGCTCTGAAATCCGTCCTGGTGGAGCCTTTGCCGGTGGTGCCAATAAGCAAAATAATAGTCTCTTTATTAAGCCCGAACTAGATGCATTAACTACTGAAATTAGCCAAATTAAGGCTCAATTAAGTGATAGTGAGGCTAAGGTTGAAGCCCTTAAGACAAAAGCGTAAGGCTTTACAGAAAGCGCATAGAAGATCTCAAAGTTGATGGTGGAAAATGACTCGTCTGCAGGAGCAAAGGCTAGGCTTGGAGTATCAGCAAGCCTTTATCAGATGTAGAGAAAAATCAAGTCTTGGTAGATAGTTTCAAGCAGGGTTCTCAGGGATCTGAAGGGGCAAATCTTCAAACTAAGTCTGAGCAACTTAAGGCAGAGTTAGCGCAAATTGCATCTAAGCGTGAGGCCATCAATGACCGTATCGAAGCAATTAAGGAAGATAAGGATGCCCTTGGCCAACAAAAACAAGCTCTCTTAGACAGGCAATCTGAACTCCAACTGAAGGAGCGCGACTTGCAAGCGGAATTGCGTTTTGCTAAGACAGAAAATAATCGTCTTCAAGCAGACTTGTCTGAATTAACGAAGGAATCTGACAGTCTCAAGGCTCTCCTCAATAACCAAGTCGATGAGGATCAAACTGATCGTCTGCCGCAATTACAAGCACAGCATAAAGAAGCTGTTCAACGTAAAGACGATTTGGAACAAGCACTTGTTCGTGCCAAGATTCAAGTGCAAGACTACGAAGGTCAGTTGGAGGACTTGGAGGAGCGTTTGGCTAAAGCGGGGAACCGCAATGAAGATTTGATTCGTCAACAGACTCGATTGGAAGAGCGTGAAAGTCAAATTAGTCAGTCGCTTCGTAAGTTTGCGACTCAGTTGGCTGAAGATTACCAGATGACGCTTGA
>ENA-OQDC01000573-OQDC01000573.1-human-gut-metagenome-genome-assembly--contig:-NODE-573-length-24687-cov-3.127158_pt1 | contig 24687 bp, 20 predicted proteins | sample MGYA00242770_ERZ504601 | MGnify/ENA primary metagenome ERZ504601 (study PRJEB26092, sample SAMD00036305) | human gut metagenome | host: Homo sapiens | study: EMG produced TPA metagenomics assembly of...
CATGCCGACGGCACGATGCCTGGCGTCCGGACTGATGCGGTGCATCACGTCGCCGGTGCAGTAGTGCACATAAATCGTGGCATCCTGCGAGGTTTCGACGATCTTCTCCAACGTGGAGGAGATGATACGCGGATGTTCCAACGCCTGCGAAACCTCCACATAGAGGTCCTGCACCACGTCCGGCCGCCAAGTGACGGCCTCGCGCACGGATTGCGGGCCTTCGATAGAAAACGGCCCGAACGTTCGCGGCCTTTGGCGCGGGTCAGATCGGCGATGCGGCGCACGCGGTCGGATTTCGGATTATCAAGAATCTGGGCGTTGATGGGCATAGCCACTACCCTACTGCCGGGTCATTACGTCAGTCGCGAGACTGAGGGTGGTCGAGGCTGGAACCACCCCAGTCGGCTACGCCGACAGCCCCCGCCAGCGGGGGCATCATAAGGCGTTCAGACACCTTGAAAGGCACTGTGCTAATCTGTCGCCTTTCAGACACCCTGAAAGGCACTGTGCCAGTCTGCCGCCTTTCAGACACCCTGAAAGGCGAAGTGCCAATTCCCGGTGCCGACGGCTACGCCTATGGAGGCCAGCGGGACGGCCAGACAGATGACGTAGAAGATCCAGTCGATAGGCTTCAGACGCGAGATGCGGGCTTGGGAACGTGGGGCGCCGGAGCCGAAGCCGCGCGCTTCCATGGCGGTGGCAAGTTTGGTGGCACGCCGGATGGAGAGCACCAGCAGTCCGAACGCTTGGGAGAGGGCACGGGCGATGGCGTTACCGTCACCAAGGCCGCGCGAACGCTGGGACAAGCCGAGTGCGCGCCAATCTTCCTGCAGCAGCGTAAACATGCGCAATCCGGCCAATCCGCCGTATACGAATCGCGGTGAGAAGTGCAGAATCTCAACCAGACCGTCCGCCAAATCAGTGGGATCGAGGCCCAAGGCCAGAATCACGCCGGGTACGGCAATGGCCGCCACCCTGATAGCCGTGGCGATGGCCAGATTGATGGATCCCTCGCTGATCACAATCCAGCCACCCTGCCACAGGATCTCGCCCGAGGTGCGGCCGTAGAGGAACACGGAGATAAAACTGCCGGCGGCGGCGATCCATACCGGCCAGGTCTTACGGCATACGGTCCACGGAGCCACGCCACCAATCCACAGCAGCACGAATTCGATGCCGAGCGCCGTGGATGCGGATACCGCATCCAGACTGATGAACATCGGAATGCACAGCAACAGCGCACCGATGATGCGACTGACCGCGTTGATGCGCGCGATGAACCATGAGGGCGATGAGGCTTTGACCGGCTCCACGCGCGTTTCCTGCGGGCTGACGGTTACCACGTCACTCATGCCTTCGCCTCCTCGAACATCACACGTCGTGCGCCCAGCGCATCCACCAGCGCCTCATCGTGCGTCACCATGATCACGCACGAGCCTTGGTCGCGGATGGCGGCGATCAGCTTGACCATTTCATTCCACGTACTGAAATCCTGTCCGAATGTCGGCTCGTCCATCACCAACACTTTGGGTGCGGCGGCCAGCATGGAGGCCACGGACAGTCGCCGCTTCTCCCCGCCAGACAAGGTGTACGGGTTGGCTTTGGCGAAGCGCGTGAGATTCATCTGCTCAAGCATGCGGTCGGCGGTCTGATAAGCCTCGTCTTGGCTCTGCCCCATCGACTTGGGGCCGATGGATACCTCGTCACGCACAAAGTTGGCAGCGAACTGGTGTTCGGGCTCCTGGAACACCATGCCGATACGGCCCAGCAGTTCCTTGCTTTTCCAGTCGATCGGCTCACGCCCGGCATGCGCGGGCTTGAGGTTGTCGGCGATGAGCACCTTGCCGGCGATAGGCTTGAGTAGCCCGGCCAAGGTCAAGGCCAAGGTCGATTTGCCCGCGCCGTTCGGACCCATCAGAGCCGTTACTTCGCCGGGATAAAAATCCAGATTGATACCAACGCCAAGAGCGGCCCCACGGCCAAAGCTTAAGTTCTCGGTGCTGAGCACCGGCGCATCGTGCGCAGACTCCTGCTTCGGTGAGTAATCGGGAATCGCACGGCCCGGCACCCACGCGCCACCGGCGGCCAACACGTCGCCCATCTCGGCGAACACCTCGTCCGGCTTGCCGTCGGCAATGACCGCACCCGTGGGCGAACTTGCATCGGGTCGGCCGAGCACAATCACGCGATCGACCAGATCGAGCCATACATCGATATGATGTTCGACCACAACCATGGTCTGTCCGGTGGCCTCGATGACCTTTTTGACCGCGTCATGCACTTCGACCACGCCTTCGGGATCGAGGTTGGCGGTCGGTTCGTCCAACAACAGCAGACCGGGCTTCATAGCCAGCACGCCGGCCAACGCGAGACGTTGACGCTGACCGCCGGACAGATGGCGGGTGGACCGATCCAGTTCGAGTCCGCCGAGTCCCACCATATCCAATGATTCGCGCACTCGCTGCCAAATCTCCTCGCGCGGCACGTTGAGGTTTTCGCAGCCGAAGGCCGCGTCATCGCCCAGTCGTTCAAGAATGATCTGCGAGTCCGGGTCCTGAAGCACCAGTCCCACGCGACCTCGCGCCTCGCGCGCATCGACGCCATCGATGGTGAGCGAGCCCTCCTGCTCGCCTTCCTCATCGCCGCCAAGTACGCCTGCGAGACCGGCCATCATCGTGCTTTTGCCCGCGCCCGAAGCACCGAGCAGCAACACACGTTCACCTGGCCGGATGGTGAAATCGACGGCACGCAACGCGAAGTCCTTACGCGTGGCGTGCCGCCATCCCCAGCCGCTGGCCTCTACCGCAGCCGGATTAATCTGCATCAGACGCGCGCCTTGCTGCGGCCGGATTCAAAACGCTCCAGAGCACCGGTGACGGCGAGCGCACGAGACAAGTACCAGACCACCACGCCGGCGATCACGACGCCGGAGATGATGGAGCCCACCAGATACCAAGTGACGCGCAGGCCGTTCCAGCCCGGGTTGGTGGCCCAGTAGTAGGCCCAGCAGCCCACGCCGGCGAGCGCACCGGACAGGATGGTGGTGCCGATGTTCCACTTCTTCCAAGCGAAGACGGCGAAGGCAATTTCGGCACCCAGACCCTGGATGATGCCGACGATCAGCGAGCCGCCGACGCCCCACTGGTTGCCCAGCGTAAGCTCAAGGAAGGCGGCGAGGGTTTCGGCAAACAGTGCGGCACCGGGCTTGCGCACAATGATTGCAGCGAGCGGGCCGGCGAACAGCCAGAATCCGTTGAGCAGACCCTCGAAACCGGGGGTCACGCCTTCAAACAGGGCCAGCGGGGCGGAGCAGACAATGTCCCAGCCCCAGAAAATGACGCCGGATGCGACGGCGATGATTGCGGCGACGACGATATCGACGACGCGCCACTTGTAATTGGCTTTGGCCACAGCTTCAGTCATGAATGTGCCTTTCTTCTGCTCGCACGCAGGCCGAACATACGTGGATATATGTACGCACATGATGCATATGTTCGTGGCCACGCGCGGGTTGGTTCAGGCACGGGTAGGTAAGAGCGACATTTCCGTGCGCCGGCATTATCCGGTCACGTTCCATCGGTCGAGACTATGAGTCTCCTCTCAGCCGCCCAACGGCAGCTCCCGTGTCAACTCCCGACTATAAAGCAAGCCGCCGTCAAAGGCAATAGCCACATCTGTGACCTACCTGACGGCGGCTCACTACCATTACCGATGCGGTTCGGCTACTTGCCGAGCTTGTCCAGCAGCAAAGCCTCGGTGATCACGTTGTTCTTGAGGCCGGGCAGGGAGATGGACTCATTGGGGCTGTGGCGTTGGCCTTCGGGTCTTGCGGGACCGGGTGAGCCCAGCAGCCCTGAGCGTTGGGGAAAATGCGCTGCAGTTCGGGGATGAACGGAATGGAGCCGCCTTCGCCCTTGTTGATGGGCTCAACGCCGAAGGCCTCGGTCATGGCTTCCAGCGGCGTCCTTGGTGGCCACGGCGGTCGGGTCCATGGCCCAGCCCATGCCGTTTTCGCCGCGTTCGACAGTGACCTTGGCACCGAACGGCGCGTGGGATTCGAGGAATGCAGCCAGTGCTTCCTGCGCTTCTTCAGGGCGCTGGGTGGGCGCGGTGCGCAGCGACAGACGGAAGCGGGTCTCCGGGGCGATCACGTTGAAGGATCCCTCGACCGGGTGGCGTTGAAGCCGATCACGGTCACGGACGGCTTGGTCCACAGGCGTGAGGCCAGCGAGCCGGTGCCGGCGAACTCGTAACCGGCCACCACGCCAGAATCCTCGCGCACGGTGGTTTCGTCAAGGTCGTGCTGCAAACCGCCGATCGGCTCTTCCGCGGTCACGCCGGGTACGGCCAGATCGCCGTTCTCGTCATACATGGAAGCGATGAGCATGGCGGCCAACGTATTGGAGTCGAGAATCGGGCCGCCGTACTGGCCGGAGTGCACCGGATGCTCAAGGCCCTGCACGGTCACGTCCACACAGGTGTTGCCGCGCAGCGAGGTGGTCAAAGAAGGAATGTCCGCCGACCAGTTGCCGGAATCGGCCACGATAATCACGTCAGCGGCGAATTCGTCGCGGTGAGCCTCGATGAAGGGAATGAAGCTTGGCGAGCCCATCTCCTCTTCGCCTTCGATGAACACTTTGATATTGACGTTGAGGTCGTCGCCCAGGGCCTTCAGTGCACCGGAGTGGATGGCGATGCCGCCGCCGTCATCGGCGGAGCCACGGCCGTAGAGGCGGCCGTCGATTTCGGTGGCCACGAACGGGTCGGTGTTCCACTCGGCCGGGTCCGGAACAGGCTGCACGTCGTGATGGGCATAGAGCAGCACGGTGGGGCGTCCGGAGAAACGATATGCGAGCCGATGACCTCCCATGCGCCCGGAGTGCCGTCGGCATTGGAAGCCTGAACCACCTTGGTATCCACACCCACGAGGCGCAGTTCGTCTGCCACGAATTCAGCGGAGCGCTTCATATGTTCGGCGGTGATGCCCTTGGCGGAAATCGACTGCAGCGCAACCTTTTCGGCCAGCACCTTGACGATGCGGTTCCAATCGGTTTCGACGCGCGAACGAATCTCGTCAGCGGTGAGCGTTGCCATGATGGTCCTCCTTTATATGTGTGTAAGCGGCGTCATTGCAATGGCTGCGCCAGTATACAAGTGTCTGAACGTCACCGTAACCTCAAAGCATGACATGGAATCCGTTTAGGAAAAAAAGAAGAGGCCCAAGTTCCCGTTGAGCAGGCCCCGAAGAAGACCGCCGATCCTTCTGAGAAAAAAGGCCGTCCTACCCCGAAGATGAAGCAGGCTCAGGCCGCCGGTATCCGTCCGCTGGTTCCGGTGGACCGCAAGGCCAGCGCCAAGGCCGCCAAAGCCCGGTCTGCGTGAGAAGGAGAACGCCGAGTGCGAGGCGATGCAGAAGGGCGATATCAACCACATGCCCAAGGCGGAACGCCTGCCTTGGCGTATCTACATCCGTGATTATGTGGATGCCCGTTTCAACCTTGGCGAATGGTTCATCCCGGTGGCCTTCGCGATTCTGATCGTCTCCATGTTCGTCACTTCTTTGATGCAGAACCAGTGGGCTTCCATCATCATGATGGCGCTTATGTACGGTTACCTGATTGCCGTGATCATCGACGTATGGCTGATGTGGCGCAAGCTCAAGGCCAAGCTCATCGCCAAGTACGGCGAACGGTCCGTGTCCAAGGGCTCCCGCTCCTTCTCCTACGCTTGGAGCCGTTCGATTCAGATGCGTCGTTGGAGGCTTCCCAAGCCGCGTTACCCGAAGCGCGGTCACTGGCCGGCGGACTGATTGTCCATATATACTCTGGCTCCCCTCGTTGAGGGGCTGAGCCGTAAAGAAAACAGTCCAGTGGACTGTTTTTAGGCGAAGTGGCGGCGATAGCCGCATATGGCTCCCTAGCGTGGGAGCCATACTTATATGTATCAAGGAGGCAATCATGAGCGAACAGTTTGATCTGGTCATCATCGGGGCCGGCCCCGGCGGCTATTCCACGGCCTTGCGCGCCGCCGAACTCGGCATGAAAGTGGCACTCGTCGAGCGTGACGCCACCGTAGGCGGCACATGTCTCAACCGTGGCTGCATCCCCTCCAAGGCGCTCATCACCGCCACCCACACCATCGACACCGTGCACCGTGCGGCCGAGCTCGGCGTCAACGCCTCGGTGAATGGCATCGACTTCGGCACGCTGCGCGACTATCGCCTGCGCGTGGTCAAGACGATGGTGGGAGGACTGGCCGGACTGCTTGCCCATCGCGGCATCACCGTGTTCCGAGCCAATGCCGCGTTCCATGCGGATGAGACCGCTCCAGCAACTTCCAACCACATCGTCCACCTCGTCCCTTCCCCCGACCAAAGCGACATCCTCACCTATCACAAGGCCGATGTCCCCGAGCCCAGCGGCCCCACGATGGACCTCACGGCCACGAACATCGTCATCGCCACCGGTGCCAAGCCACGCCCATTGCCCGGCAACCCGTTCGCCGGCGCCCTCATCGACTCCACACAGGCGCTGGAAGTCAACGAATTTCCCTCGTCGGCGGTGATTATCGGCGCCGGGGCCATCGCCCTTGAATTCGCCTCGATGTGGAACGCCGCCGGTTCGAAGGTGACCTTGCTGATTCGCAAGGACCGCGTGCTCTCAGCCTGGGACCGGAGAGCCGGCACCACGCTGACCCGTGAGCTCAAACGTCATGGCGTGAACATCATCACCCGCGCCAGCGTCACCCATGTGGACACCGGCGCGAACCTTGGTGCCACCGTGCACTACACGCGCGAAGGCCAGGACGGCGAACAAAGCGTCTGGGGCGAAATCGCCCTTGTCGCCATCGGGCGTGACCCGATCACCGACCCAGCATGGGGCGTGACGATTGACGACCACGGACATGTCGCCACGGATGCGTACGGCCGCACCGACAAACCGGGCGTATGGGCGGTGGGCGATGTGACGGCCGGTCACGCGCTGGCGCATCGTGCTTTTGAGCAAGGCATCGTCATCGCGGAGACCATCGCCGGACTCAATCCCAAGCCGGTGGACGAAGCCACCGTGCCGCAAATCGTGTTCTCCTTCCCCGAAGCGGCGTCGGTCGGGCTCACCGTCGAACAGGCGCAGGCGAGAGAGGATCTCATTGAAATCAAGGAGACCAACTATCCGATGCTGGCGAACGCGCGCATGCTGATGAGCGGCACGGCCGGTTCACTGACCATCGTCTCCGGCTGCGACGCGGCCAACCCGGACACCCCGCGCGTGCTCGGCGTGCACATGGTCTCCCAGATGGCCTCCGACATCATCGCCGAAGCCGAACAGCTGGTCGGCAACCGTGTGCCGCTCGCCGACGCAGCCCGCCTCGTTCACCCGCATCCCACGTTCAGTGAAACGCTCGGCGAGGCGCTGCTCAAGGCCGACGGACGGCCGTTACACACACGCTGAGACCAACCAGCACAAACAAGTTCGGACCAGCGCACCTGATAAGATGTTGTCTAGTGTGTTTCGTCCCAACAAAGGAAGAAGTGATGGCGGAAAAGGACGCGAAGCCGAAGAAGCAGAGCACAATCAAGCAGATCATCCAGATCTACAAGTACACGGCTAAGGAAGACAAGGCCCTGCCGTGGCTTGAGGCCGGTGCTTTCCTGCTGCCTGTAGTCGTGATGATCATCATCGGTCTGATTGCCAAGTGGACCTGGCTGACCTGGATCTTCACCATGATCACCGCCATCATGCTCGGCATGCTACTGGCCACCATGATGCTCACCCGCCGCGCGGATGCAGTCGGCTACAAGCAGATTGACGGCAAGCCTGGTGCCGCCATCGGCGTGCTGAGCAACATGCAGAAAGCCGGCTTTAACTTCCCGCAGGAACCGGTGTGGATCGACCCGAAGACCAAGGATGCCATCTGGCGCGGCACTTCGATGAATGGCATCTACCTGATCGGCGAAGGCGAATACGGTCGCATCATGAAGGCGATGGATCGTCAGGAACACGATATCAAGGGCGTCACCGCCGGCTCCTCCATTCCGGTGTACCGCATCTCCGTGGGCCACGGCCCCAAGCAGGTGCCACTGGACAAGCTGCGTAGCACGGTGACCAAGTCCAAGAGCTATGAGCCCACGAACCACAAGAACGCACTGATCGCCAAGATTCATCCGCGTCGTCGCTTCCTGCTGACCAAGGCCGAGATGGAAACGCTGAACGATCGTCTGCGCACGCTGCAGGCCAAGAAAGGCTATGCCATCCCCAAGGGCATGGACCCGAACCACCCGCAGAAGATCTCCCGCCGCGCGATGCGCGGTCGCTGATCGGCAGCACACCACCAAATCGCACAGAAGCCCCGGAATCCGTTAATCGGTTCCGGGGCTTCGTCATATGTCTCATAATCGCGTCCACATACATCCACCTACGTCACCTGTCAATATCCACTGTCCACGTTGCGGACACCTCTACCCACTCCCCCGATAGCCTCCGTTTCCATTCTGTAATGATGTTTCGTTGAAATAGCGCGCCTGCGCGATTGTCGGTCACAGTCACGAAACATTCTCGTAACCCAAGTTTCGAGCCGGCGAAACGCGCGATTTTACGATGGATACCGTTATATCTCATACGAAAGGAGCGGTCCCGTGACCGAACTCAAGTCCAAGGAAGACGTCGAGGCCCTTATCAACACGGAAGGCATCGAGTATGTCTCCGTCCGTTTCACCGATCTTATCGGCGTTCAGCAGCACTTCACCGTGCCGGCTAGCGAATTCCTGAAGGACGCCTTCACCGACGGCATGCCGTTCGATGGTTCCTCCGTTCAGGGCTTCCAGGCCATCAACGAGTCCGACATGAAGCTGGTCCCGGACGTTGAGACCGCTTTCGTTGACCCGTTCCGCAAGCACAAGACCCTCGACGTGGCATTCTCCATCGTCGACCCGCTGACCGACGAGCCGTACTCCCGCGACCCGCGTCAGGTTGCCGGCAAGGCCGAGGCTTACCTGAAGTCCACCGGTATCGCCGACACCGCCTCCTTCGCTCCTGAGGCCGAGTTCTTCATCTTCGACAAGGTGCGTTTCGAGAACGGCATGAACCGCTCCTTCTACGAGGTCGACTCCATCGAAGCTCCGTGGAACTCCGGTGTTGACGTTGAGGAAGACGGCACCCCGAACATCGGTTTCAAGAACCGCGTCAAGAAGGGCTACTTCCCGGTTCCGCCGATTGACCACACTCAGGATCTGCGCGACGATATGGTCGCCAACCTGCAGAAGGTCGGCCTGATTCTCGAGCGTTCCCACCACGAGGTGGCAGGCGCTGGCCAGCAGGAGATCAACTACCGCTTCAACTCCCTGCAGCACGCAGGCGATGACCTGATGAAGTACAAGTACGTCGTCCACGAGACCGCCGCTCTGGCCGGCAAGGCTGCGACCTTCATGCCGAAGCCGATCGCCGATGACAACGGCACTGGTATGCACTGCCACCAGTCCCTGTGGAAGGACGGCAAGCCGCTGTTCTACGACGAGAAGGGCTACGCTGGCCTGTCCGATCTGGCTCGCTGGTACATCGGCGGTCTGATCAAGCACTCCTCCTCCGTGCTGGCCTTCACCAACCCGTCCCTGAACTCCTACCACCGTCTGGTCCCGGGCTTCGAGGCTCCGGTCAACCTGGTGTACTCCGCTCGTAACCGTTCTGCCGCCATCCGTATTCCGCTGGCCGGCACCTCCCCGGCTGCGAAGCGTATCGAGTTCCGCGCTCCGGATCCGTCCTGCAACCCGTTCTTGGCCTTCTCCGCTCAGCTGATGGCTGGCCTGGACGGCATCCTGAACCATATCGAGCCTCCGGAGCCGGTCGACAAGGACCTCTACGAGCTGCCGCCGGAAGAGCACGCTGGCATCAAGCAGGTGCCGAGCTCCCTGGCTGAGGCTATGGACGCCCTGGAAGAGGACCACGACTTCCTCACCGCCGGCGACGTGTTCACCGACGACCTGATCGAGACCTGGATTGGCCTCAAGCGCGACGAGATCGACCAGGCTCGCCTGTCTCCGACCCCGCTCGAGTACGAGCTCTACTTCCACATCTGAGTTTGAGAGCTTAGCAACGTTGGAGTTCCGCCATTGCTCTTCTCTTGTGGGAGTCTAATGGGAGTCATTCAGCGTAACTAGAAAGAACCTCGTGAAATTCGTTTCACGAGGTTCTTTAGGCTGGACATAAAGCCCACGGCCGCACATTCATCGATGACCAGGAAGCCCTCGCGGTCGGCCATCCTGAGGTTCTCTTCGCTATACGGGTAGTGCGAGGTACGGAAGGAGTTCTCGTTGACCCATTTCATGAGTTCGTAGTCGCGCTTGATGACGGCCGGATTCTCGCCGCGACCGTTGATAATGCTGTCTTCGTGGCGACCGGAAACCCTTGAGATTATCTTTCGGTCAGAACAACAGAAATGGTTCCTGATTCGTGGTAGAAAGAATAGCCATCATTTATCTATGAACGAGATTTCCAAGCACTGGAGGCCCCGGCATTCTTTTCGTCGAAGGGGACAATTCAGAACACAACTGCCGACACAATCGTCAGGGAGGCCAGCGAGAACAGCGTGCTTACGAGCACGAAGCCGACCGCATACTCGGGCATGTTGTTCTTGCGACCGGTGAACATGGCAATGGTGGTCATGGTCGGCAGTCCGGCGATGACCGTAATCATCAGCACCATGTCATGGGTGATCGGCAGTTGCGGCAATGCGCCGGTCAGCGCGATCAGTAGCGCGTAGAAGGCGAGCGGGAATGCGATCATCTTGGCGACTAGGCCAACATAGAGTTCGTAGCGTTTGAGGACGCCCCACCACTTGGTCAGCGCGAACAGGCCACCCAAGTAGATTAGCGACATCGGCGTGGCCATATTGCCGATGGTGTGCAGCGGCTTCAGGATGATGTCCGGCACCTTGACGCCGAGCAGAATCAGAATCAGGGCGAGCATCACGCCAATGAAGGCGGGATTGACGAATCGTTTAAGCAGGCCGAGGACGCGGGTGCCTAGCGAGGGGCGGGCGACGGCCGGAGAACCGCTGTTCGCAGCCTCCCCCACCGAACCGGTGCCGTTCACCGAACCGTTCACGACCGCACCTCGCGCGCCAATCGCGTTGCCGCCAGTCGTTTCGGCGACCGGCTCGCACAGCCATACGCCGTACGTCCAGAGCAGCGTCTGGTCGATGATCGACATCAGCGCCACGTAAATCGCGCCGTTCTGCGGCCAAAGTGCCATAATCAACGGAATGCCGATAAATCCGGCGTTGCCGAAAATCAGCGACGCCTGAAATACATGGCTACGCGAACCTTTGAGCCGCAACAGTTCGGCGACCAGCCAGAACACCAGGATGAGCAGCGCATACATCACGGCGATCAGCAGCATCACGCCCCAGTTGGCGGCAAGCTGCGCGCGGTCCGCACCATCGACGGCGTTCGAAAACACAAGCACGGGGATGAGCACGTTGAGCAGCAACGAGCACATGCCGTCCAACGCCGTCTGACCGTAGAATCGAAGCCTCACACATCCATACCCAACCATCAGCATGATCAGAAATCCGACCAACTGGCCAATCATGACGCCGAACTGCCCCATGCACGCTCCTCTCGCTCGCGTTCCCGTGCTCTTCTGTCACTGGTTCATATAGGCAGCCATCTGGACAGGCTCGGCGGCACACGCATCAGTATGTTCGATACCACCACATGCCAATCCACTTCTCGTTCAACCGTTCCCCGTGCTAATGAGCCGCCGGCCACCCCGTGTTGCCGGTGCTGCGCGAGCACCACTACGTATATTGCATTCCGGTGACCATCGGGCGCAACGTGTGGGTCGGCGCGAACGTGTCGATTCTGCCGGGAGTGACCATCGGCGACAATTGCGTGATTGGCGCCGGTTCGGTCGCGACGTCCATCCCCGCCAGCTCGGTCGCCTACGGCGCGCCCTGCGAGGTCGTGCGCGAAATCGGCGACAAGGACCGGAGTATTTCTACAAAAATCGCAAGCTCGACGTGTGGGAGTAAGCTTGCGTTACTGCTCCTTGATCTTGAAGCGGTCGCTGAATTGGCGGTCGCGCCAGTAGTAGACGTCGTCGTGTTCGTTGATATCGCGAATCACCTTGCACGGGCTGCCGTAGGCGACCGTGTTGGCGGGGATGTCCTTGGTGACCAGCGAGTTGGCGCCGATGACCGCGTTGTCTCCGATGGTGACTCCGGGCAGCACGGTCACGTTCGCGCCGATCCAGACGTTTTCGCCAATGTGGATCGGCAGCGAATACTGGGCGCCCCGGTAGCGCAGGTCCGGGCGCACGGGATGGCCGGTGGCCACGAGCGTGACGTTGGGGCCAATCATGGTGTGGGAGCCGATGAAGATTTCATCATCATCGACCAGGGTCAGGTTGAAGTTGGCGTAGCAGCGTTCGCCCCAGTACGTATTGCAGCCCCAGTTCGCATACACCGGGCATTCAAGGTACAGACCCTCCCCCGCCGCGCCGAAGAACGCCTGCATGAGTTCGGTACAGCGCTTCGGGTTGGTCAGCGGCGTGGCGTTGAGTTCGAGCTGGAGGTCACGCTGGGCGGCCTGCAGATCGAAAAAGCCGTCCACATCGTCCGGCAGATAGACTTCGCCGGAGAACATGAGCGCCATTTTCTCGCGGGTTGCATCATCGATCATCGGCTTGGCGATCGGCTTGCCTTCGGTCATCATTGGCTCCTGTTCGGCGTTTTGGCGATTGCGTCGGTCGAACTATTCTGTCACAGACTCGTTTTCGACACCCAGCATCGAGCGCAGCCAGTCAAGGATTCAGATGTGCGATTGGCACCGTGCGGGCCTCACACTTTTCTTATTGAGAACGATTCGCCGTGCAGTCAAGCCCTCCATCCACCCAAAAAGGACTCGCTTTTGGCCGCGTCGTCGCGGTAGGCCTTGCCGAACTCGTCAATAAGCCCATGGAATTCCTGCAAATCCTTGACGCTGAGGCTCGCATCCAGCACCACGGGCGAATAGGCCTTGTGGAATGCCAGATAGCCGGTTGGCACATCAAATCCAAGGAAGGCGAATAGTCGGCGAGCATAAGTATCGGCCACGAATGTGCGGCGCGAAAACACATATAGCATCAGGTCGTCGGCCGTTTCGCCCCCGATACCGAATAATCCGAGCAATTCGGTCCGCAATTCGGCGTCGGGAATATCTGCCGCGCCCTCAGGCGAGGCTCCGCAACGCTCCACATACCATCGGCTCAGTGACTGTACCGTCTTGGATTTGTTGACATAAAAGCCGGACGGGCGAATAAGTTCCTGCAGATGCGCTGGCCCCATAATCGCCAGCTTATGGGGTTCGAGCACACCCTCCGCGTTCAACGCCGCAAGCGAACGATTCACATTGCCCCACGCCGTATTCTGCGTCAGCACCGCGCCCACCATAATCTCGAATGTGGTTTCAGCCGGCCACCATCCGGTCGGGCCAAGGGCGGCAGCCATGGTGCGGTACAGCGATTCGATATACGCGGGAGAAGGAACGCCCGGCACCCGCTTTGCACTTCGATTATTCATAGTTGCCATCTACCATTCACCGCAATTCATGCAGGATTCGCCGCATGAACGGGATAGTGACTAGGAATGTCAGCACGTCGGACACCGATTGCGCCATTTCCACGCCGAGCACGCCGAACATCATCGGCAGAATCAGTACGATCGGTGCCAAAAACAGACCTTGTCGGCACAGGGCCAGGAATGAGGCGATGCCGGTGCGGCCCATGGTCTGGGTCATCATATTGCCCATCATGTTGAAGCCGTTGAGAATCACCGTGCAGCATTGGATGTGCAGCGCGGCCACGCCCACCGCCACCACGGCCGGGTCGGAGCGGAAGATCTCGACCAGTTGCGGTGCGAACACCCACAGCAACACCGCCAACACCACGAGCACGCAGGTGGCGAGCCGCACGCAGAACCAGTACCCTTCTTTGACGCGCGCGAACAGGCCGGCACCGTAGTTGTAGCCGCACACCGGTTGGAAACCTTGGCCGAGGCCGACGATCACCGAGTTGGCGCCCAACATAATGCGCATCACAATGGCCATGCCGGCGATGGCCGCATCGCCGAACGGATTGGCGGCAATGTTCACGCAGGTCACGGAAATCGAACCGGCGCCTTGGCGGATCAGCGAGGGCAGGCCACCGCCGGCCACTTCGCGCATGAGCAGCACATCCGGCCTGCAATTGCGCAGGGACAGTTTCATCACGCCGAATTTGCGGCTCATTGTGGTCAGAATCGTGAAGCTCACCGTCTGGCAGATGGCGGTGGCCAGGCCGGCACCAAAAATTCCGAGGTGCAGCACGAAGATAAACAACGGCGCGAGCAGGAAATTCAGCAATGCGCCCGAAACCAGCCCGATCATGCCGAACGTCGATTGCCCTTGGTATCGCAGCAGTCCGTTGAGTGCGAACGAACCGCATACACAGGGTGCGGCGACCAACAACGGCGTCAGGTATTGCACGGCGTATGGGGCGATTGTCGAGGTCGATCCCAGCATGACGACCAGCGGCCGCAGGGTCAGCAATCCGATTGTGGCAATCACCAAACCAGAGAGCACCGCACCCGCGAAGCCCACGGCCAGTAGTCGGGAGGCGCGCTCATTGTTCTGTTTGCCGAGTTCGCGGCTCATCGAGTTGCCCGCGCCGTTGCCAAAGAAGAAGCCGAGCGCCTGCATCACGGTCATGATGGAGAACGCGATGCCGATGGCACCGGACTGCGCGGTGCCGAGCTGACCAATAAAGAACGTGTCCGTGAGATTGTAGGCGGTGGTCACCAAGTTGGAGATGACGGCCGGCAAACACAGTTTGAGAATCAGCGGCTTGACCGGCTGCCCGGTCATCTGCCGATATTTCGCGTCCGCGCTTGCGCGTCTAATGCCATGAATCTGCACCATGGACGGCTATCCTACTCGCGCAGGGTCCTATGCAAAGGCGCGTTACCGCCATACGAGTCAGCGCAGGTACCGCCCGGTGATGCTGTTCGGATTGGCCGCGATTTGTTCCGGCGTTCCGGTGGCGACGATGCGTCCGCCGCTTTCGCCACCGCCCGGACCCATGTCGATGATCCAGTCCGCATTTGCAATCATGTCGAGGTCATGTTCGATGACCACGACGGTCGCGCCGGAGGAGACCAGCCGGTCGAACACGCCCAGCAGCACGCGCACATCAAGCGGATGAAGACCGATGGTCGGCTCGTCGAACACGAATACCGCGTCCGATTGGGCCTTGCCCATTTCGCTGGCGAGTTTCAGCCGCTGGGCTTCGCCGCCCGAAAGCGCCGGGGTCGGTTCGCCGAGCGTCAGGTAGCCGAGACCCAGATCGTGCAGGGTGGTCAGACGCGCGTGGACCTTCTTGAGGTCGCCGGTCACGGACAGCGCCTGGTCCACGCTCATTGCCATGAGTTGAGGCAGGCTCAGGGAAATGTTGCCGCCACCCTGATCCGTCGCCTCACTCAATTTTTCCTTGGCAGCTTTGCGTTTATCCGGGACCTTCATCTTCGCCGCTTTGCCCTTAGCCGCTTTAACCGCACGCCGAATCGCGTCGGCTTCGGACGCATAGCGGGAGCCTCCACAATCCGGGCATTCGATGGTCACGTCCGGCAGGAACTGCACATCGAGCGAGATTGAACCGGTGCCGTCGCATGTGGGGCAACGCAGTCGGCCGGTGTTGTATGAGAAATCGCCAGCCTTCCAGCCGCCCGCCTTGGCGCCGTCCGTGCGGGCGAAGGCGCGGCGCAATTCGTCGTGAATATCGGCATAGGTGGCCACGGTGGAGCGTACGTTTGCGCCAATCGGCGTGGCGTCGATGAGATTCGCACGATGGATGCCCTCGGCCTCAAGTTCACGCACATGTTCCGGCAACCGCTCCCCCGCCGCCTGCGCTTTGAGCGCGGGAATCAGCGATTCGAGCACCATCGTGGTTTTACCGGAGCCGGAGACGCCTGTCACCGCCACGAGCCGGCCGCGCGGAATATCAACGTCCAGCGGCTTGACCGTATGCAACTGGCTGGTTGTCATGCGGATGCGGCCAAGGTCGAACACCTGCGGTTCCGCCACGCGCTCACGGATGCGCGCGCTCACATTATCGGCCAAGAACGGCGCAATACGACTACTTGGATTCGCCGCCACCTCGCCGACCGTCCCTTGCGCGATCACATGCCCTCCTTCGGCGCCGGCAACCGGTCCCATTTCGATAAGATGGTCGGCGGCCTTGAGCACGCGCACGTCATGGTCCACGACCACCACGGAATTGCCGTCCGCCACCAAGTCATGCATCACGCCGAGCAGCCCATCCACGTTCGAGGGGTGCAGGCCAATGGACGGCTCGTCGAGCACATACAGCACGCCGGTGGTGCGGTTGCGCACGGCACGGGCGAGCTGCACACGCTGGCGTTCACCGGTTGAAAGCGTGGCACCGGCGCGGTCAAGCGCCAGATAGCCGAGGCCCAGATCCAACAGTCGGCGGGCCACGTCCAGGAATGATTCGCAGATGTTGGTGGCCATCGGCCGCATGTCGGCGGACAGAGATTCCGGCACGCCGCGCACCCAATCCACCGCCGCATCCAAGGTCATCGCGCTGGCTTCGGCCAGGTTCAGCCCGCGCACATGCGGGGCCCGGGCTGCGGCGCTCAGTCGTGTGCCGCCACAGTCGGCGCATGGTCCCTCCTTGAGAAATCGAGCCACGCGCTTCAGACCTTTCTCGTCCTTGGCTTTGGCGAGCGCGTTCTCCACCGTGTATACGGCGTTGAAGTAGGTGAAATCGAGTTCGGCGAAATCGTCGCCTTTCTTCGGCTTGTAAAGAATATGCTTTTTGACGGCCGGCCCGTTGAATACGATGTCACGCTCTTCGGGCGTGAGCTCGCTGAACGGCACGTTGGTGCGCACGCCCATCGCGCCGCACACCTGCTTCATAAGGTCCCACATGAGCGAGCCCCATGGCAGCACCGCACCGTCGTCGATACTTTTCGACTCATCCGGCACCAGGGCCGCACGGTTCACTTCGCGCACAATGCCGGTTCCGGAGCAGGTCGGGCAGGCGCCGGCCGAGTTGAAAGCGAGCGATTCGGCGCCGGGCGCGTGGAATTCCTTGCCACAGCCAGCACAGGTGATGGGCAGTCCGGCCGCCACGTTCAGCGTCGACTCGTTGCGCGCCCCGCAATGCGGGCACACGTGCGAGGCAACGCGGGAGAACAGGAGCCGCAGACTGTTGAGCAGTTCGGTCATCGTGCCGAACGTCGAACGGATGCCAGGCACCGTGGGCCGCTGGTGCAGGGCCAGCGCGGCCGGCACGTGCAGTACTTCGTCCACTTGGGCGCGACTGGCCTGGGTCAGGCGGCGTCGCGTGTACGTGGACAGCGCCTCCAAGTAGCGCCGCGAACCTTCCGCATACAGCACGCCGAGCGCCAGCGAGCTCTTTCCCGAACCGGAGACGCCGGCCACGCCCACCAGTTCGCCCAGCGGAATGTCGATGTCGATGTTCTTCAGGTTATGCACGCGCGCCCCGCGCACTTCGATCGCCTGCGGCCGTTGATTGTTGGTCATGCTCGGCACCGCTCCGCCGCCGCGCTATCTGACCTCTGTTCAAGTGTCACGCCGTCACCTCTTTCTCGACTTCGCCCTTGGCTGCCGCCGCCTGAGCTTCATGGTCTCCAGTATCATCACGGCCAACGACGGCGGCCGAACGACGGACGAGAATCTTTCGTCTTGGGCACCGTCCGCCACCTGCAATTCGAACTAGCTGAACCAGCGTGACGATATTGTCGGCTATCGATCTGCCGTGATCGTAATGGACATCGTCGTCCGGAAGCACGTCACCTGTTCCGAGAGGAGTCGGCGGCGCGCTTTCATAAGGGCACACAATCCCAAGATCACACCCACAGATCAATACCGATCAATACTCGTACGTGATCGCGGGGTCGCCGATGGTCGGCGTCTGATCCAGTTTGAGGTTGGCCGAGCCGGCCGCGGTGGTCACGTCGTATTCGATGGTCACCGTGTCCTGAGGCGCCAGGGAGATGTCGTCCATGTAGGTCATATGGTCCTTGGCCTGCACCTGTGCGAAGGAACTGCCGTTCGACGCCGACACGTTGCTGACCTCGCCTCCGGCCGGCGTGTAGATGACCACGCGGTTCACCGCCACGCCTCCCTTGGCGTTCGCCGTGATGTATTCCGGCAGGGATCCGGCCTCGCCCGGCTGCAGGGTGTTGGTGAACGAATACGTAACGTGGTAGGTGTTGTCGCCGGTCCTCTTCACCGTCGACTTGCGCTGGATGTACCAGTCCATCTTCGAGGCCTGCATCTCGTTGGAGTAGACGCCGGTCACCGGGTTCTTCGCGTCGTTGGTGATCTCGCCGGTGACGCCGGCGCTGCGCAGCACCGCCTGATCCTCCTCGTGGAACGACCAGAAGTACAGGTGCCGCTGCTCGGCCATCCGGAGCATCGTCTTGGCGACGGTCATGAGCTTCTGCGTGTTCATGTCGCTGAACAGGTGGGCGACCGCCTGGGCGGCGGTCTCGCTGAAGTACTGGTCCTGAGCGGAGGGCGTCAGTTCCTTGTAGGCGCCGTTGAGCAGGAATTCGGCGGTGTTCGACCCGTTGAGCACGCGCCCGTCGGACAGGGTCACGTCGCCGGTGGCGCCGATCATCGCCTGCAGCGCGACGGGGTCGAGCGACATCACGCCGTCGGACGATCCGCCGAACGGAGCCGCCTGCCAGAACTTCTGGGCCATGGACGCGACGCGCGGGAAGTCCGGCGTGGACGAAAGATTATGGATGACTTGACCGAAGTACAGTCCGCTGTACAGCGTGCCGTCACCGTCCTGGTTGACGTCATCCAACGCGGCGTTGGAGGGGAACTCGGCATCCGCGTGGAACTCCCCCACCGCGATCTTGCCGTTGTCCGCGCTGAAGGAACCGGCCGAACCGATCAGGCCGCCGGTTCCGCGGATCTCGGAATTCGTCTGGGCAAGCAGCACGTAGTTGCGGGCGCCGTTCGCACCGAGGAAGTTCGGCAGCATGTTGAGCATGCCGCTCAGGTTTTCGGTCACCTGCGCCAGGGCGGCCATCTGCGTCTTGCCGTTCTGCAGCGCGTTGTTCACCACGCCGAGTTTGGCGTCGGGAAGATCCTGGATCGTCCTGGCCTGTGATTGCACGGACTGGTCGACCGTGGCAAGCTGCTGCGCCGCAGCGATGATCGGCTCCATGTTGAGCTGCCCATCGCCACTGGAGAGGCTGGCACCGGTCAGTGTGGTGACGACCTTGCCCAGCTGGGGCAGCGTGGTCTGCGCGAAGTCATCGATGGTACCGATGGCGGTGCGCGCCGTCTTCACGTCACCGCCGACCACGGGCATCTTCTCCGCCAGCGTCCACAGACCGCCGCTGACATCCTGCTTGGCGGCGGCCGCCTCCTTCTGGATGTAGCTCACGTCGGACAGCGCCTTGACCATGTCGTCGGTGGAACCGTCCTTGATGACCTTGGCCGCGTTAACGACATTGTTGAGGTGCGCTTTGGCGCTCATCGCCGACTTGTACAGTTTGGAATCCGCTGAAGCCGGCCGCCGCGGCGCACACGACCAGCAACAGCAGTACGACGAGCAGCGCGTTGCGAACGCGATGGGTTTGTCCTGGTGACCGTGCGTGCGTGTGATGGCATGGGCTACTTCCTTACGTTATGACATGTATCGATACTGGCTGGCTGCCCGGTTACGCTTTCGCTGGACGGGTAGCCCGGCGGACGGCACGTAGCAGTGCACGACGTGCACATCGCGTATGATGCCGGGAGTTGTCAGCGCGGCTGACTGGGGTGGCCGCGGACCGGTACCTGGACTTGCAGCTGCCCTCCGGCGATGCGTGTCACCTGCAGCGGGGAACGTCCGCTGCAGTTACGGCTATTACCGGCCAGCCGACAGCAATCGCTGGTTTAGTTGTTGGTCTTTTCCGGCTGGTCACCCGTTCCCATGAGCTGGCATGCACCTTTCAGCGAGTATCTCTCCTACCGCATGCCAGTCTACCCATGCCCGCGGGATAACCCAAAAAGCCTTGCAAGAATACCGAATTCTTTACCTTTGGCCCTGATCGTTCGACGGCTCTCAAGACGGCGTAACCTCATCCAACCGGCCGATCCCCGGAGGCGGAACCAGCGGAATCCTCGTGACCGGGAATGCGATCGTTCCCGCTTGCGCGATGGCGGATGCGCGCAACGCCAACGACGCATCGACAAGCCACTGTATGGCACTCTCAAAATCCTTGCCACGTCCACCAGCTCACACCACGCCGTATACGAACTTCTTGTTCTCTTTCGCCAACTGGGAAGGAATTGAATCCCATACCTGATTGAGACGAAGCGTGGTGACGGCGGGACTATCACGCATATCAACATGTTTGGAGAAATCGTCACGATAATCGGAGACCAGACTATTCTGCAATTTACGAACCGCCGTGAAGTCAGGATTCGGCAGAGTACTGGCGAACGCTTCAACGATCTCCGGCATGCCTCCTGTATACATGAAATACCGCAGCCAAGTCATGACCCTGTCATGCATTACGTTAATTAGCGGAGAATCCTTGGACTCAAGCATTTCGGCCAAGGCATACTGTTTGCACGCATACAGGAATTCAACAAAAGACATAGGATACAGCTTGAGTCTACTGACCTTGCCAACCGGGAATGAAAACCCAGGATGCATGGCGATGCCAAGCGCCGATCCAGTGGCCAAGACGTCATACTCCGGGGCAGCTTCATTGAACATCTTCAGCGAAGTCATCGCCCTCGGCACCTCCTGTACCTCATCGAAAATGACGAGCGTATCCTCGGGAGTGATCCTAGTTACCGGACTCGATCGACAGTGCGGGAATCAGCCGTTCCACACTCAGATCCGCATCAAACAACATACGCATGTTGGCATTGTCGAAAAATGCGACACAACAGCAATACGTAAGGTACTTGACAATCTTTGCTGGAGTCGTATACTCATATCTGTCAGGTACTTGACATAATTACTGAAGAGGATGAAAAAGACACACGACCAGCGACGCTTCGCTCGCTTCCTTATTAAAGGAGACCGGCATGAACATCACACATGACATGAGCAACGACCTCACCGAATACGACCCGGAATCCCGTCAAGTAGACGGACCGAACCCCATCGAAAACCGCATCAGCTCCTCCGCGGCCCGTGTTCCCGACATCATCAGCTGCACTTCCGGCATCACCGTCCAGGGCCGCCAACTCCACTCGTTCGCGTTCACCACGGACGCGGCCATCATCCGCAACACCAATGCCGACGCCATTCTCGCCGTATATCCGTTCACCGGCGAACCAGTCATCACCCAGGCCCTACTCACCGCGGCCCAGGCCCCGCTGTTCGTCGGCGTGGGCGGTGGCACCACCACCGGCCCGCGCGTCATCCAACTCGCCATGATGGCCGAGATGCAGGGTGCGGCGGGCGTGGTGCTCAACGCGCCGGCGCCGCCCTCCACGGTGTACGACGTGGCGCGCATCACGAACACCCCGGTCATCGCCACGGTCCTGACCTGCGATGACGAATTGGACGAGAAAATCGAGGCCGGCGCCTCCATCATCAACGTGGCGGCCGGCCGCAGGACGCCTGACGTGGTCCAGCAGATCAGGCAGCGTCACCCCTCCATCCCGCTGCTCGCCAGCGGCGGTTCGACCGACGAGTCCATGGCCGAAACCATCGTGGCCGGCGCGAACGCGCTGACCTGGACCCCGCCGAACGCGCAGGAGATGCAGCGCTCGATGATGATGCGCTATCGCGGCGAATCCACCGGCGACAACATGCAGCACTGACGTAAGGATTCCGAACATGAGCAGCACCAGCAACAACGCCGCCATAACCGGAAACGACGCGGTCGACGACGTAATGGCCACGAGTCAATCGGCGGAGAACGGCACAAGCCACGACACCGCCGACGGCGATATCAAGAACGATGTTCTCAGCAGTTTCATCAGCATTGGCCGTATCATGGCGTATCGCGCGATACACAGACGGCTCGTCTCCCCCGGCGCCAAATCGCCGCGCGGCGAACATGCTTTCGACCCACGCCGTGGCCAAGGCCGCGTCTTGGCCACGCTCAGGGAATCCGACCAGACCAGCCAGAAGGACTTGGCCGCGATGTTCGGCATGAGCCGCCAGGCCATGGCCGAACTGTTGAAGAAACTGGAGGCCAGCGGTCACATCAGCCGCCGTCCATCCAGGCGGGACAGCCGCGTCATGATGGTCAGCCTCACCAACCAGGGCCGCAAGGCCGCCGATCTGCTGGGCAAAGCGCCCGACCAGACCTCCTCCATGCTGGACTGTCTCAATGAAACCGAGCTACAAACCCTACACGGCTACCTGCAGCGCATCATCGACACCTCCTCCGACGACCTACCGGCCTCGACCGCCGAGGATGTCAAAAAGTGTGAGCTGCTTATCGAACACCTCAAGCGCAGGCGAATGCCGACCGACCGCGCATAGTTTGCGAACAGCCCGCACGACTTGTGGCCGCATAAGCATGCGGCCACACAACAGTCCAGCCGCACAGTCATCCAGCCGCCCCTACAAACACACCCGATTCACCATTTGCACGACATCTTGCACCAAACCCTACTTTGAAATGCGGTATTTTGCACCAAAACCCCATTTTGAAATGCGGCATTCTGCACATACAAGGCAGAAAATGCTACTCCCATAAGGGATATTGATTTTCATCGACGAGGTGCAAGAGGCACCGGATGTAATGACCACGTCAAGTTTGATGTACCGGCGTCGCAATTCGGCGATTTGACGTTTCACCACATCTCGCTGATTGCGAAAAACAGCAAGTCGTGATTCGAGCGTGGCATCACCTTGCTTAGTCATATCAACAAAATCCTTGATCTCTGCGAGACTCATGCCCGTGGATTTCAGACATTCAATGAGATCAAGCAATTCAAGATCGCCGTCATCGAAGCATCTCCGTCCGAAACCAGTTCAAGCGATACCGGGCAAAAGACCTTGGCCGTCATAGTAGCGCAACGTATGTTCGGACAGCCCAGTCTTTCGCGACACCTGACCGATGGAATATCCCATGCCAACTCCTTTCCCTGCAGTCGAGCCAGTGTGAGTCCAGCCACATTCACGGATGTCCTATGCGGAACGGACACTCTTCGACTGCCTGAACCTTGCAGCCCAAACATGCATCAATCAGCACAAATCACAGACAGTGGGCCATATACAACGGCAGCTTGATGCGTTCTCCATCCACTTCGAGTTGGCGGGGATGCAGAACGTATTCCTTGCCCAATCGTCGGGCATACCTTTTGCGGAATTTGTCGAGCGAAGACACACCGTATCGTTTCGTGGATTTCACTTCGATCGGGCTGATGCGAGGCTTCATCGCGGCATTATCGTATTCCCGAACGATGAGGAAGTCTATTTCCATGGTTTTCGAGGCATCCGCCCTATCCAAGCGCGAGAAGAAATACAGTTTGCGCCCATTCGCCCGGAATTGCTGAGCCACCGCATTCTCCACCAGCATCCCTTCGTTGAGCGAGAGTTTATCGAACAGAATATCCCGGTACACATCATCCGGCGTTGTCTCTCGATCGGCAAACGCCTGCGACACCAGCAAACCGGTATCCGCCATATAGCATTTGAATGAATCGTTATCTTCGTACAATCCCAGCCCCACCAAAGGGTCAGTCGAATTACGGCACAGGTTCACCAAGCGGGCGTCTTCCAACCAGAAGAACGCCGAATCGTATTCACGAGATCGAGCCCCCTTATCGACCGATGCCAGAGTGAATCGTTTCTCATGCTTGGACAGCTGCCCTGGAATCTGAGCGAAAATGCCCCGCACGCGGCCGGCATCGCCATTGGCGAACTTGCCGATATCATCACTGTACAGCTGCAGGATGCCACGCTTGATCAAATCCACCTCGCCAAAATCGCGCTGCTCGACATAATCGGCAACCGCCTGCGGCATACCGCCCACCAGCAGATATTCGCGCCACAGCCTCATCGCTCGTTTGTGCAGCGCATCGGGCAACGGGACCAGACGCTCGAACGATTTGCGAATCGTTTCAGCAAGCAGCTCCTCCCCCATGGCCCAGCAGAACTCCTCAAAATCGAGCGGCCCCATGTCCATTTTCCGTTCCTCGGAGGGGATGACGATATTCGCCACATTCCTCTTGATGGAGATCAGCGAACCAGTTTCCACATAGTCATACCGGCCATCCGCAACCAGATATTTGATGAGCTCCCTCGCCGCCGGATACCGCTGCACCTCGTCGAAAATAATCAACGATTCACGCTCGTACAGTCGCTTGCGGTAATACGCAGACAACAGCATGAAAAATGTGTCAAAGTCATCACGCTGGTTTTCGAAGATGTCGCGAACATCGCGCGGCAAACGTGTGAAATCGATGAGAATATATGACTTGTACTGAGTGCGGCCGAATTCCTCGACAATGGTGCTTTTGCCCACACGGCGAGCGCCTTCGATGAGAAGAGCCTCACGCCCACCCGCTTTTGTTTCCATGCGATCAGCTTATCCAGCATCTTGCGCTTCAACATGAGCAATCACCTCATTACACGAAAACAACAGTATAGGCATATGCTATTCTACACGAAAATCAGAAGTATAGATGATGGCCGATTCATACACGAAAAACAA
>ENA-OQDC01000577-OQDC01000577.1-human-gut-metagenome-genome-assembly--contig:-NODE-577-length-24656-cov-4.760977_pt1 | contig 24656 bp, 24 predicted proteins | sample MGYA00242770_ERZ504601 | MGnify/ENA primary metagenome ERZ504601 (study PRJEB26092, sample SAMD00036305) | human gut metagenome | host: Homo sapiens | study: EMG produced TPA metagenomics assembly of...
TTACATGTAACCTAGTTTACAATAATAGTGCTATAAGATAAAAAATAATAAAATTTAGCTTTTTCCTTGACGTTTGCGTAGCAGGAGGAGTAAAATAACCTCAATCGCTGATTGCGGCGATAAATTTTGAAGCATAAGGAAATGCTGAAGTTTGTTGCAGGTGAAAATGATGGAATCTTAAAATGATGAACACTGCAATTGAATATGGTTTTTATTACGCACCGGTATTTAACTATTATTTTAGCACCGGTTATTTTGCATGGGAAAAATCATATAGCAGTAATCATCGTATTGGAGACTATAAATAGTATTTGCGAGCTGCAGTGCTTGCAATTAAGATTTTGCTTTTACAGCATGGCTCTTTTACGGGAGCCTGCTTTTTTTTGTAGCATAGTAGCTTATAGCAGTATGGTAAATTAAATGACAAGGGCGTCAGAACGAAGGGGAGACAATTTATGGTAATAGTATTCAAGCCGGGAGCGCCGGAGGAAAATAAAGCAAAAATGCGCAGTAATTTGGAAAGCAAGGGCTTCCAGATTAACGAAATCAATGGTGTCAACATGACCATCTTCGGTATCATCGGCGATACGAGCACACTTGATATCAATATGCTGCGTATTGATGATGCGGTAGACAAGGTAATGCGTGTGCAGGAGCCCTTCAAGCGAGCTAACCGCATGTTCCATCCGCAGGATTCCGTGATTAATGTCGGCGGTGTTGAAATCGGCGGCCGTAAGATTCAGGTTATCGCAGGTCCGTGCTCCGTAGAAACGCAGGAGCAGGTTACGGACATTGCCAAGTCCATCAAGCTTGGCGGCGCCTCGATGCTTCGCGGCGGAGCCTTCAAGCCCCGCACCTCGCCGTATTCCTTCCAAGGCTTGAAGGAGGTTGGCCTGGAATATTTAAAAGGTGCCAAAAAAGAAACAGGCCTGCCGATAGTAACAGAAATCATGTCACCATATATGATTGAGCGCTTTGTAGAAGATGTAGATTTGATTCAGGTTGGCGCTCGCAACATGCAGAACTTTGAACTGCTGAAGGAACTTGGCAAAACCAATAAGCCGATTTTGTTAAAGCGTGGTCTGGCAGCAACGATTGAGGAATGGCTGATGGCAGCGGAATATATCATGAGCGAGGGCAACGAGAACGTTATCCTTTGCGAACGCGGTATCCGCACCTTTGAAACATATACGCGCAACACACTGGATGTAAGCGCAATTCCCGCTGTGAAAAAGCTCAGCCATCTGCCGGTAGTAGTTGACCCGAGCCATGCGGCAGGCCTTTGGTGGATGGTAGAGCCGCTGGCGAAGGCTGCTGTAGCAGTCGGCACCGACGGACTTTTGATAGAAGTCCACAACAATCCGGAAGCAGCGCTTTGTGATGGCGCACAGTCCTTAAGACCTGAACGCTTCGCCAGACTGATGGGCGAGCTGAAGGGCATTGCCAGAATTGTCGGCAGAGATATGTAAGTTAAGGCATTATCCCTTAGCAATATAAAAAAAGCGTAAGGGTTTGTAATAACTCCTGATCTGGGAGTAGTATTGTAGCATAGTAGATTAGATTAAAGGAGAGATTTTATCATGATTATCGTATTCAAACAAAATGCAACTGTTGAGGAAAAAACTAAGCTGAAAAACCAATTAGAAAGCAAGGGCTTCCAGATTCATGCCAGTGATGGCGTAAATGCCTCTCTGTTTGGTGTTGTTGGTGATACCAGCGCTTTGGATATCAACCTTTTGCGTGTTGTCGAGGGTGTAGAAAAGGTAATGCGTGTGCAGGAGCCTTTCAAACGTGCGAACCGCATGTTCCATCCCGAGGACAGCATTGTAGATGTTGCAGGCAGAAAGTTTGGCGGCAAAAAGCTGCAGGTTATTGCAGGTCCATGTTCCGTAGAAACCCAGGAGCAGGTAACGGAAATTGCCGAGGATGTTAAGGCCGCAGGCGCTACGCTGATGCGTGGCGGTGCGTTTAAACCCCGCACTTCTCCGTACTCCTTCCAGGGTTTAAAGGAAAAAGGCCTGGATTTCCTGAAAAATGCCAGAGCAGCAACCGGCCTGCCGATTGTTACGGAAATCATGTCACCTTACATGGTGGAACGCTTTGTTGAGGATGTTGACCTGATTCAGGTCGGTGCCCGCAATATGCAGAACTTCGATCTGCTGAAGGAATTAGGCAAAACCAATAAGCCGATTCTGTTGAAGCGCGGTCTGGCAGCAACTATTGAGGAATGGCTGATGGCAGCGGAATACATTATGAGCGAGGGCAACGAGAACGTTATCCTTTGCGAACGCGGTATCCGTACCTTTGAAACCTACACCCGCAATACGCTTGACGTAAGTGCTATTCCTGCAGTAAAAAGACTCAGCCATCTGCCGGTAGTAGTTGACCCGAGCCATGCAGCAGGCATGTGGTGGATGGTAGAGCCCTTGGCTAAGGCTGCGGTTGCAGTAGGTGCGGACGGTTTGATTATTGAAGTACATAACAATCCGGAAGCAGCATGGTGCGATGGTGCCCAATCCTTAAAGCCGGACCGTTTTGCTAAGCTGATGGGCGACCTCAGAGGCATTGCGAACATTGTCGGCAGAGAGTTATAATAGTAGTATGGCAGTTTAGGAGTGATTTTTTTGGAAGCTGATTTTGTTGGCGAAAATAGAAGTACAAAGTGGCAGGAGCTCAGCTTTGCTATCGTTGGCCTGGGGCTGATTGGCGGCTCTTATGCCAAAGCATTGCGCAAGTTGGGCGTTAAGCAGATTATCGGTATAGAGCGTGATGCAGCAACATTGCAGGAAGCGAAGCAGCAGGGGTTGGTTGACATTGGCATGACTGAGCCTGATAAGCGACTTAAGGAGGCCAACGTAATTATCTGCGCTATTTATCCTGAAGCAATCGGGGGCTTTATAGCTGCAAACGTTGATTTCTTTAATGAAAGCGTTTTGCTGACTGACGTTGCAGGCATTAAAAACGATATGATCAGCAGAGGTCAGGCGCTGTTAAAGGATGGCATGGAATTTATTTCCGGCCATCCGATGGCTGGGCGTCAGGGCAGCGGTCTCGGCATGAGCGATGCGCATATTTTTCAGAATGCGAATTACATTATCGTGCCGGAAAAGCATAATACGCAGGCTGCTATCAGCTGGCTGGAGCAATTTGCTCTGGCTCTTGGCTGCAAGCATACGGTTCAGGTAACACCGGCGCAGCATGATGCAACTATTGCCTATACCAGCAATTTGCCACATGTTACTGCGGTAGCGCTTATGGACAGCGCTTCCTTTGATGATAAGACCAAGTACTTCGTTGCCGGCAGCTTCCGAGATGGCACTCGTGTAGCAGATATCAATCCTGAATTATGGTGCAATCTGTTCCTGGCCAACAGGGAAAAGGTTGCGGATGAAATAGACAAATATATGGAGCAGCTGGCGCTGTGGCGCGACGCTCTGCGCGGTGATGACGGCGAAAAGCTGAAGGATCTGATGCGCAAGGCGGGAGCACGGAGAAGGGAGCTTTTTTAATGAAGAAAATTCATGTTGCATTAGGCGCTCATGCCTATGATATTGAAATAGCCGCCGGCCTGCTGCCGCAGGTCGGCTCTAAGGTTGCAGCGTTGCTGCCGAAGGCACGCAAAGCTGCAATTATCAGCGATACAAATGTTGCACCCTTATACGCAACAAAATTACAGGCTAGCCTCGAAGAGGCTGGCCTTGTTGTGCATAAGGTGGTAATTGAAGCCGGAGAGCAGAGCAAGAACATGCAGGTGCTCAGCGATGTATTGGAACAGCTTGCTGCAGCAGGACTCACGCGCACCGATGTTGTGCTGACGCTTGGCGGCGGTGTTGTCGGTGATTTGGGCGGCTTTGCCGCTGCCAGCTTTATGCGCGGTATTGCTTTTGTGCAGATACCGACTTCACTGCTGGCGCAGATTGACAGCAGCGTTGGCGGTAAGGTTGCTGTAGATTTAAAGGCCGGAAAAAACCTTGCCGGTGCTTTTTATCAGCCGAAGGCTGTCTTTATTGATATAGACTTATTGGCGACGCTTTCCACCCGTTTTTTGCATGACGGTCTGGCAGAAGCGATTAAATACGGCTGCATTAAAGACGCAGCGCTTTTTGAAAAAATTGCCGGCTATGCTGATGATGCTGCGCTTTTGGCAGATATTGACAGTGTTGTTGCCACCTGCTGTGCAATAAAAGCACGCATTGTAGAGCAGGATGAATTTGATACGGGACTGCGTATGCTGCTGAATTTCGGACATACCTTGGGACATGCGGTAGAGCAGCACTTCGGCTACAGCTGCTTTACGCACGGCGAGGGCGTGGCGATTGGCATGTATCAGCTGACTAAGCGCACCGAAGAGCTGGGAATGACAGCCAAAGGCAGCGCCGAGCGTATTAAGAGCGTACTTGAAAAGTACAATTTGCCGTTGACTGCGGGCGTAGAAAAAGCGCAGCTGCTTGATACAATGGCAAGAGATAAGAAAAAGAACGGCAACAGCATTACCCTCATTATTTTGCAGCAGATAGGCGAGGGCGTACTGCAGAAAGTAGATTGGCAGGAAGTGCCAAAGTATTTGGGGTGAGGCTAAATGGAAAAGGTAAAAATTTATCCTGCAAAATTGGCAGGAACGGTGCAGGTTCCGTCATCTAAAAGTATGGGACACAGAGAAATCATTTGTGCAGGTCTTGCAGGCGGCACCAGCATTGTCGATAATATCAGTATGTCCAAGGACATTGAAGCAACGATGCGCGTTCTGCGTGCTATGAACGTGAGTGTGGACGAAATTCCCAGCATGATAGAGGGACGTAAGGCTTTGCAGATTACGGGCACAGGTCATCCGATTGCGGCGGCAGATAATGTTGACTGTGGTGAATCCGGTTCGACCTTGCGTTTTTTCATTCCTTTGGGAGCAAATCTTGGCTGTCCGCTGACCTTTATCGGTCACGGCAAGCTGGTATCGCGTCCTTTGCAGGCGTATTACGATATTCTTGATAAGCAGTTTGTGCAATATTTTAACGATAACGGCAATCTGCCTTTGACGGTCAACGGTCACCTGATGCCGGGTAATTTTGAGCTGCCGGGCGATGTCAGCAGTCAGTTTGTCAGCGGTCTGCTTTTTGCTTTACCGTTATTAAAGGGCGATTCCGAAATTATCATTACTTCGCCGCTGGAATCTGCTTCTTATGTAGATATGACACTGAACTGCTTGGCGAAGTACGGTGTTAAAGTAGAAAATGTAGATGGTGCACATCGTCATTATCTTGTGCCCGGCAAGCAGCATTTTAAAGCGCAGGACAGCAAGGTTGAGGGCGATTGGTCGCAGGCAGCCTTTTGGACTGTCGGCGGTGCTTTGGGCGCAGGCATTACGGCAAGCGGTGTTGACTTTGCTTCGCTGCAGGGTGATAAGGCTGTGGTAGAAATTATGCAGCGCATGGGTGCTGATATTGCTAAAAATGCCGACAGCGTAACCGTAAACAGCGGTGCAACGCAGGCAACGATAATAGATGCTTCAAATTGCCCCGATATTATTCCTGTGCTTACCGTGCTGGCAGCAGTAAGCGAGGGAACGACGAAGATTATTAACGCAGGACGTCTGCGTATCAAGGAATGCGACAGGCTGGCGGCTATTACAAGTGAATTAAACAAAATGGGCGCAGAAATTACGGAAGAGCCGGAAGGCCTTACGATTAGCGGCAAGCCTAAGGGCCTGCGCGGCGGCGTAGAGGCAGATGCCTGGAACGACCATCGTATTGCCATGAGTCTGGCAATTGCTGCGCAGTGCTGCGCCGAACCGATTACATTAACCGGTGCAGGCAGTGTAAGCAAGTCTTACCCTGATTTCTGGGAGGATTACAAGAGCGTAGGCGGAAAAATTGAGGTACTGGCATGAGCGGAATTTTTGGCATGAATATAAAAATGGCGATATACGGCGAATCGCACGGTAAAGTTCCATCGGCGTAAGTGCTGGATGGACTGCCGCCGGGACTGGCCCTGGATGAAGCGGCGATTGCTGCCGAAATGGCGCGTCGTGCTCCCGGACAGAATGCGTTGAGCACAGCACGCAAGGAAAGCGATACGGTAGAAATCCAAAGCGGTTTCTTCAATGGCTTTACAACAGGTACGCCGCTGTGCGCACGTATCGTCAACAGCGACCAGCATTCCAAGGATTACAGCATTCTGGCAGATAAGATGCGCCCCGGTCATGCAGATTACGCAGGGCATGTGCGTTATCAGGGCTTTAACGATTATCGCGGCGGCGGGCATTTTTCCGGTCGCCTTACGGCACCGCTCGTTTTTGCCGGTGCTGTGGCCAAGCAGGCGTTGGCACAACATGGTATTGTTGTTGGTTCGCATATTCTGCAGATTAACGATATCAAAGAAGAGCGCTTAAACCCAATGGGTGTAAGTGACAAAGTATTAGCAGAGCTGCATGCGAAAAAGTTTGCAGTTATGAATGACGCTGTCGGCGCAAAAATGCAGGAGCGCATTTTGCAGGCCAAGAGTGAGCTTAACAGCGTGGGCGGCGTAATTGAAGCTATTGCACTGCATTTGCCTGCGGGTATCGGCGCGCCGTATTTTGATTCCGTGGAAAGCATGCTGAGCCATGCGCTGTTTTCCGTGCCTGCTGTTAAAGGCGTAGAATTTGGCGACGGCTTTGGCTTTGCCGGGCTGACGGGTGCTGAAGCAAATGACGCTTTGCATTATGTTGATGGCAATGTGCAGGCGCTGACGAACCACAACGGCGGTGTTACCGGCGGTATTACCAATGGTATGCCTTTGGTAGTGCGCGTGGCCATTAAGCCGACACCGTCGATTGCGCGCGAGCAGCAGACGGTGAGCCTTAAGGAGCAGGCTGATACAACGCTGGCTATTGTCGGCAGACATGATCCATGTATTGTACAGCGTGCCGTACCTGTTATCGAAGCGGTGGTTGCGTGGACGCTGTGGGATTTACTTTTAGAAGCGAAGAAATGGGAGAAATAAGATGCAGGAGCTTGATTTAGAAAAAATCCGCCAAGAAATAGACAAGGTTGACCAGCAGCTGGCAGACGTATTGGAAAGCCGTTTGCACCTGGTAATGCAGGTGGCTGCCTATAAAAAATCCAAGGGACTGCCTGTGAAGGACAAAAACCGTGAAGCTAAGGTTATTGAAAAGGTAGCGGGCTTTTTGGAGAACAAGGAATATTCCGTGGCTGTAAAAAATATTATGCGCGGTATTATCGATCAGGCCTGCCTGTTGGAAGAAACTGCGCTGTCGGAAGCAAACGACAAAACCTATGAGGTTGCTTGCTTCGGTCCTGCAGGCTCCTTTACGCATCAGGCGTTAGAGGAATATTTTCATGGACGCCGCTATAATCGTCATCACTTCCAGACCTTTGAAGAAGTAATTTCCGGTATCAGCGATGGCACTATGGATTACGCCGTGCTGCCGATTGAAAATTCTTCGACCGGCGGTATTACCGAGGTATATGATTTGCTGCGCCAGTACGATTGCAGTATTGTAGGCGAGCAGTGCGTAAAGATTGAACAAAATCTTTTAGGCTGTGAGGGTGCGTCGCTTGGCACGATTAAAACAGTGTATTCGCATCCGCAGGGCTTGAAGCAGTGCGCTGATTTCTTTCATGACTATCCGGATATAGAGCAGGTTCCTTATTTCAGTACATCCAAGAGTGCGGAGGAGGTTGCCGAAAAGCAGGATGTAACCTTAGGCGCTATTGCCGGTAAGCAGGCAGCAGAGCTATATAACCTAAAGATTATTGCACCGGCGATTAACAGCAACAGCAATAATTACACCCGCTTTGTTATTATTGCCAAAAAACCGGAAATCGTAGCGAACGCAAATAAGATTACGCTGATTGTTGCCGTGAAGCACGAAACAGGCTCGCTGTATAAGATGCTCGCCAGCTTCTACCATATGGGCCTGAATATGCTGAATCTGGAATCACGACCGATTGTCGGCAAAACTTGGGAATACTTTTTCTACATTGATGTCACCGGTAATTTGGCAGACCCGCTGGTTATCGATGTGATGGAAGAAATAAAATCGAAGAGCACCTATTGCAAGGTTCTTGGCAATTATCGTGCTTACGAGCGAAAGGAATAAACAGATGAAGCATTACGGACTTTTGGGCGGTAAGCTGGGACACAGCCTTTCACCGCAGATTCACGAGCTGTTTTTTAAGTATACAGGCATTGAGGGCGATTATACGCTGCTGGAAACAACGCAGGAGGACTTGCCCAAGCGCATGGAGGAGCTGCGTGCCAATTATGCGGGCAGCAATGTTACCATTCCGCATAAATTGCATGTTATGCCGTTGTTGGACAGTATTACGCGTGAGGCTAAGGCTATCGGCGCTGTAAATACGATTAAATTTGATGAAAACGGTGCCGAAGGCTACAATACCGATTACTTCGGCTTTGGCAGAATGCTGGAATACAATAATATTGATGTGCGCGCTAAGCGTGTTGCTGTGCTGGGCACCGGCGGCGCTGCACGTGCAGTTGTCAAATATATGGTTGATAAGCGTGTCGGCAAACTGTATCTTGTTACGCGAGATGTTGCCCATGTTGATAAGGATTTCCTTAAGATTGCGCCCAAGTGCAAGTTTATTGATTATGACGGCTTAGCAGCTTTGACAGGCGATGTGATTGTCAATTGCACGCCTGTGGGCATGTATCCCAAAGTTAACGCTGCACCGGTTACGCCGGAGGAAATCAGCAATTTTGACGCTGCTGTTGATTTAATTTATAATCCTAAGCAGACATTGTTCTTGAAGCAGGCTGCCGAGGCAAAGATGCAGACTGTCAATGGTTTGTTCATGCTTGTGGCGCAGGCTGTGGCTGCTCAGGAAATCTGGCAGGGCGAAAAATATGACAGCGAGCTTATCGTCAAAATTATGCAGGATTTGGAGCAGAATATATGAAAAATATTGTGCTGATTGGTATGCCGGGCTGTGGTAAAAGCACCTTTGGCAAGCGCATGGCAAAACGCTTACAGCTGCCGTTTTATGATGCTGATACTGTCCTCGAAGAGCGTGAGCAGCGCACGATAAAGGCTTTCTTTGCGGAAAGCGAGGATGCGTTCCGCGCAGCGGAAACGCGCACGCTTGCGTATCTGGCGCAATGTGACGGAGCTGTTATCGCAACAGGCGGAGGTGCCGTAAAGCGTGCGGAAAACATGGAGCTGCTGAAGCGCGGCGGTGTTGTGGTTTTTATCGACCGCAAGCCGGAAAACATCATCGGATGTATTGCCGGTGATGCGCGTCCGTTGCTTGCTGCCGATAAGCAGAAGCTTTATACTTTATATAACGAGCGTATTGCGCTGTACCGCCGATATGCGGATTATACTATTGATAATAACGGCGATTTCGGCAGAGTTCTGCATGAGCTGCTGAATATTGCCGCTAAGCTGGAGGGATAAAGATGCGTAAAATTTTAGTTTTGAATGGTCCTAACATTAATATGCTGGGCATCCGTGAAAAAAATATCTATGGCCGTGATGATTATGACAGCCTGTGTGCTTACATTCGCTCGGCGGCTGACCGCCTTGGCGTAGAGGTGGAGCTGCTGCAGAGCAATTATGAGGGTGATATAGTTACCGCTATTCAGAATGCTTACGGTCATTTTGACGGCATTGTTATCAATCCGGCGGCATTTACGCATTACAGCGTAGCGATTCTGGACGCATTGAAGGCAGTAAATATTCCTGCTATTGAGGTACATATCAGCAACATCCATCAGCGTGAGGAGTTCCGCCATCATTCTGTAACGGTGGCAGGCTGCGTCGGCCAAATCTGCGGCCTGGGATTTGCGGGCTACGCCTTGGCAATGGAAGCTCTGAGTGTGTATGAAGCAAAATAGCATATAATAATTTTGATAAACAGTCTTCGTGGCTTTGCTTTCGGAGGCTGTTTTGTTATAATGATAATAGAGTAATATTTGCTGACAGAAGCAGTTTGGGCTGTTAAATTTTCATAATAGTAAGACAATGTAAAAATCATTCTTGGAGGTGACATTATGAGTAAACGTGTAGTAATCGTCGGCGGGGTGGCCGCCGGTATGAAAACGGCGGCGCGCTTGCGCAGGCTGGATGCCGAAGCAGAGATTATCGTGCTGGAACGCGGACCGCAGCTGAGCTATGGCGCATGCGGCTTCCCGTATTTTATCAGCGGTGAGGTCAAGAGCATGGACAGCTTTGACCATACACCGCAGGGAGCCTTGCGCGACAGTAATTATTTTGCGGCCGTGAAGGGCATTGACGCCCGCTGCGGCTGTAATGTGCAAAAAATAGACAGAGTGCAAAAATGCGTGCATTATATGGAAAAGGGAGAGTTTAAACAGCTGTCTTATGACGTGCTGGTGTTGGCAACTGGCAGTACGCCTGTGAAGCTTCCCTTGCCTAATGCTGATGCCGCAGGTATTCACAGCTTCTGGTTCCCGTGGGATGTTGAAGCGGTAGATAAGGAAATTGCCGAAGGCAACGTTAAGGATGTAGTTATCATCGGCGCAGGCTTTATCGGTCTGGAGCTGGCAGAAGCTTTTGTGCGCCGCGGTTTGCATACCAGCGTTCTGGAACAGCAGGACAGACTGCTGCCGCAGCTGCTTGATGAGGATATGGCAGCACTGCTGTTGCGTGATACGAAAAATCCGCTGCTCGACATTTATCTGGAGGAAAGAGCAGGTGCCTTTATCGTAGAAAACGGTAAAGTTAGCGGAGTGCAGACAGATAAACGCGTAATCCCGGCACAGCTGGTTATCGTTGCCGTCGGCGTGCGTCCGAACGTGGAGCTGGCGCGTGAAGCCGGCCTTGTTATAGGTCCCAGCGGCTGTATTGCCGTCAACGAATATCTGCAGACGAGCGACAGCGCTATTTATGCCGGCGGTGACTGTGCGGAAAATACTCATCGTGTCAGCGGAGCCAAGGTGTTTGTGCCTATGGGTTCTACCGCCAACAAGCATGGCCGTGTAATTGCGGATAATATCTGCGGAGCGCGGAAGCAATATCCCGGTGTCCTGGGGACTGCCGCCTGTCGCTTCTTTGCGCAGGAAGCCGGGGCAACCGGTTTGAACGAGCGGACTGCACGGCAGGCCGGTATTGATTTTGCAAGCGTAGTTGTACCAGGCTCTGACCGTTTGGGTTATATGCCGGGAGTAGGACGTATTGTGCTGAAGCTGTTGGCGGAAAAGAGCAGCGGACGCGTATTGGGGGCGCAGGCTGTCGGAGCGAGCGTAGCTAAGCGTATTGATACATTGGCGGCGGCAATTTCTTTAGGTGCAACGCTGGAGGATTTGTCCGGATTTGATCTGGCTTATGCGCCGCCGTTTAATACGCCGATTGAGAATATTGCAACGGCAGCTAATGTCCTGCAAAATAAACTTGACGGACAGCTGCGCAGCATTAATCCTATAGACTTTGAAAAGAAGCGTACGCAGGAGGATTATTTATTCGTTGATGTACGTACGCCGACAGAGGTGGCAGCTAAGCGTATTGCCGACATTCCGTCGAGAGTAAATCTGCCGCTTGATACCTTGCGGACAGCGGATATCAGCAAGATGGATAAAGAGCAGAAAATAGTTACAGCCTGCCAGATTGATTTGCGTGGCTACGAAGCGGAGGTTATCCTGCGCGCCCGTGGCTTCCGTGATGTTTACAGCCTGGAGGGAGGCATGAGCGGTTGGCCGTATGCAACAGAAAGCGATAACGATAAAAAGTAAGCATATTAATATTGTTATGCAAGGAGGAGAAAAGCATGAGTGAATTTAGCGAAAAAATGGGCATGGCAGCAGGCAACAATTTTAAGAGCGGTTATAACTGCTGCGAAGCGATTGTGGAAACCTTCCGCAAGGAGGCGGGCGTGAATATTGATGATAACGCTTTCCGTCTGTGCTCCGGTTTTGGCGGCGGTATTGGTCATGCGCGCGATTTGTGCGGAGCGATGGCAGGCTGCGTGATGGTCATCAGTACGCTGGCCGGCCGTAATCAGCCGAGCGAGAAGCCGTTGGCAGAAATTTATCCGTTAACGCTGGAATTCCATGAGCGCTTTGCCAAGGAATTCGGCTCCTGCGCCTGCGGTGATTTGATGCCCTACGAGTTTAATACGCGTGAGCATTTGAAAAACTGTCTGAAGCTGGTGAATAAGGTGGCTCAGCTGCTGGCTGTGTATCTGGAAGAAAAGGAACTGCTGAAGTAATATTGATAAGCTAAAAGGGACTGTCGCGTAAGTAAAGCTTACTTGCGATGACAGTCCCTTGGTTATTTCTTTCTATGTGTGAGAATACGTAAATACGCCAAAAGCAATAATAAAAAATTGCGGAGCGCTTGTTGACGGCAAAAATAATTGGCTATCAAAACAAAGTAATTGAAGTTTTTGCCGTCAACATGCTATACTATTCTTAGATACAACGTAACGGAGGTGAGATGATGAAGTATCTTTCAGTAGCTGAAACAGCGGAAAAGTGGCAGATATCCGAGCGCAGCGTGCGTAATTATTGTGCGCAGGGACGTGTGCAGGGAGCAGAACTGAATGGCAGAGTATGGAGTATTCCGGAAACGGCAGTAAAACCGGAGCGTGTTAATAAGATTAAGCAGGGCGAGCGTAGCTTGTTAAAGGTTCTGCAGGAAGAAAAAGCAAGCAGATATGCAGGCGGCATCTATCATAAAACGCAAATTGAGTTGACCTATAATTCTAATCATATGGAGGGCAGCAGACTGACACATGAGCAGACGCGTTATATTTTTGAAACGAATACGATTGGTGTGGAAAATGAAGTTTTGAACGTGGATGATGTTATTGAAACTGCTAATCACTTTCGCTGTATTGATTTGCTTATAGATAAGGCAAAGACTACTTTATCTGAAAAGCTGATAAAGGAATTGCACTTTATTTTGAAAACCGGCACGAGTGATGCGCGTAAGGATTGGTTTGCTGTTGGTGATTATAAAAAGCTTCCGAACGAGGTTGGCGGCAGAGATACCACTTTACCGGAAGAGGTTAGCGAGCAGATGCGAGCGCTTTTGGCAAAATATAATGCGAAAAAGAGTAAGACGTTTAAAGATATTCTGGATTTTCATGTGCGTTTTGAAAGGATTCATCCGTTTCAGGATGGTAATGGTCGCGTTGGCAGGCTGATTATGTTTAAAGAGTGCCTAAAGTATCATATCGTTCCGTTTATTATAGAAGATAATCTGAAAATGTTTTACTATCGCGGCTTAAAGGAGTGGGGCAAGGAAAACGGTTATCTGATGGATACCTGTCTTGCTGCGCAGGATAGATATAAGGCATATCTTGATTATTTTAGGATTGAGTATTGAGCAAGAGGCGAGGTGCAGCTATGTCAGCAGAAAAGAACTGGCAATTTGAGCTTGAAGAATATATCAAAAAAGGCGAGAAGCGCATCATGGAATCCTTGCAGAAAAAGGACTATATCCGCAGAGTGAGCGGAAAGAGATATGGAAAATAGAATATTATGGATTTGAATAAGTAGTAAGAAAGAGGGACTGACAATGGCTGAAAAGAATAATGCCAACATTGGCTTTGAAAAACAAATTTGGGATGCTGCCTGTGTGTTATGGGGGCACATTCCTGCAGCTGAATATAGAAAGGTAATCATCGGATTGATTTTCCTTCGCTATATTTCCAGTGCATTTGAGAGAAAATATAACGAGCTTGTTGCAGAAGGCGAGGGCTTTGAAGAAGATCGTGACGAGTATTTGGGTGAGAATATTTTCTTTGTCCCGGAAAAAGCAAGATGGTCTACGGTTGCAGCTGCTGCTCACACTCCGGAAATTGGCACAGTCCTTGACGAAGCAATGAGAGAGATTGAAGCAGATAATAAATCTTTGAAAAATGTGCTTCCGAAGAATTACGCAAGCCCGGATTTGGACAAGCGAGTTCTGGGTGATGTCGTTGATCTGTTCACCAATATGGATATGTCTGATACCGAGGAAGGTAAGGATCTTCTGGGCAGAACTTATGAGTATTGTATCGCACAGTTCGCTGCTTACGAAGGTGTGAAGGGCGGTGAGTTCTACACACCGTCCAGCATTGTTAAGACAATTGTTGCCATCCTGAAGCCGTTCAATAATTGCCGTGTGTATGACCCGTGCTGCGGCTCTGGCGGGATGTTTGTACAGAGTGTGAAGTTTATTCAAGCACATAGCGGCAATCGTCAAAGCATTTCTGTTTATGGTCAGGAATCCAATGCGGATACCTGGAAAATGGCGAAGATGAATATGGCGATTCGTGGCATTGATGCAAACTTCGGTCCGTATCAGGCTGATACGTTCTTTAATGATCTTCATGCCAACCTTCGTGCAGATTTCATTATGGCAAACCCGCCTTTCAATCTGTCCAATTGGGGTCAGGATAAATTGCAGGATGATGTTCGCTGGAAGTACGGAACACCGCCTGCCGGTAATGCCAACTACGCATGGATTCAGCACATGATTCACCACCTTGCACCGAACGGCAAGATAGGCTTGGTGCTTGCGAACGGCGCACTGTCTACGCAGTCCTCCAGTGAGGGTGAGATTAGAAAGAATATTATCAACGCTGATTTGGTGGAAGGTATCGTCGCCCTGACTACGCAGCTGTTTTATAGCGTGACGATTCCGGTTACGCTCTGGTTCATTAGCAAAAACAAAAAGCAGAAAGGAAAAACGCTGTTTATTGATGCCCGCAAGATGGGCTATATGGTTGACCGCAAGCACAGAGACTTCACTGATGAAGATATTCAGAAACTGGCGGACACCTTTGAAGCATTCCAGAACGGCACTCTGGAAGATGTGAAGGGATTCTGTGCAGTAGCCGATTTGCAGACTATCGAAAAGCAGGATTACATTCTGACTCCTGGGCGCTATGTTGGCATTGAAGAACAGGAAGAAGATAGTGAACCGTTTGATGAAAAAATGGCTCGCCTGACTTCGGAGCTTTCTGATATGTTTGCCAAGTCCCACGAACTCGAAGCAGAAATCCGTAAGAAGCTGGGGGCAATTGGATATGAAATTTGATGAAAGTTTGCTCTACAATATTAAATCAGATTACCGGGGAATCCGATACTCGTTGTTTGATCTTGCAATTTGGAAAAATGGAATTGCATTCAAAAAGATAGATTTTTCAGATAAGGGCTTACCGGTGATTAAGATCGCAGAGCTGAATAATGGCATTAGTTCTAACACATCTTTTACGCAGGGAGATTATGGCAAAGAATTTTTTGTTCAGTGGGATGATCTTCTTTTTTCATGGTCTGGAAACCCTCAAACATCAATAGATGTTTTTCGATATCGTCTGCCAGATGGGTGGTTGAATCAGCATATATTTAAGGTAACTGCAAATAGTGAATTGGTTACTAAAGATTTTCTCTACTATACTTTGAAGTATCTAAAACCTTACTTTACACAAATAGCGATCAATAAGCAGACAACAGGATTGGGTCATGTGACGATTGCGGATCTAAAACGAATGAGTGTAGTGATTCCGAAAAAGGAGATTCAGGAGCAGGTTACTTCTATATTGAAGGTTATTGACGACAAAATTGAAGTGAATTCTAATATAAACGAAAATTTAGCTGCTTAGCCTTTGAGCTTGTTGTATTGCTTTTTCCATGCCCGTGATGGCTTTTTGCAAATGCAATCTACCGAGTAAAAAGCGCAGATATTCAGCAATCCGTTATTTCCGCATATATCAGGATTATTGGCCCTGCAACCATAGGTTTGTAATTCGGTATCTTGTGGATGCAACGGTGCATTAAAAGGTATAGAGAGGACTTTTTTATTCATAATCCACCTCCGATATATCTATTTCTCCGCTCATAAGTTTCGGGAGTAAAGTGTCTCTGGTTTCGGCAAGATTTTTACTTTCGATTCGATTTGTGATAATTAAGTCATAAATAGGATGAAGTAAAGATCCGATTCGGTTGTAGTCTGCCTCGTTAGGGATAAGAACCTCTGCTTTTGAAAGTTCATCACGCTTGATGTGTCCCATCGTTGTTGCTTTATCAGCAGCCACAGCTATAAACCGTTCAAGATGGTGTTTTGTCCAAGCATAATAGAACCACTTGTCATACTCGCTTGATGTGACCTTGAACAAATGTTGGTTTAATCCGCAAGTACCACCACACCAAAAATCAACTAACAGACTGCCAGACCAAGAGAAAATAACATCGCCATCATGAATGATGTAATTTGTCTTGATGTTTGGGGAACACAGTTCGCTGGTAGCATCGCAACAACCTTGGCGCAGTTCTTTAATCTTCAGAACTGGGATGCCTACTTCATCGGCGGCAGGACGATATTTTTGCATAGCCAAACCATTTAGGTAATCTGCAATATCTATCAAACTGCCTCGTTTCCAGCCGTCGGGTAGTGATTCAAGAGATAAAAACTCATTTGCAAAGATAGCTTGCGCTTGCTGCTCTAAATTTTCGTTTTTACGACCTAACCCATAACTTCTGCGAGTGGCAGGAATTTATACTAAGGATTGCCACTCCATAGTCATTCCCTAATCATAAAAGGAGAACAGACTATGAATGATGAATTTGTAAATGACGTGCTGCGAGATATGCTGGCCTATCTTGATAATGGACAGGCAGAGCAGCTGCGGCGAGTACTGAAGCATAATCTTTCCGAATATGAGTTACAGAGAAACGATAGTATTGCAACCGAGAATGCGAATACAGAAAATGCACGGTTGATCTGTGCGTTCCTTTCGGCAAAGCGAATTGAAGGGTGCTCCGAAAAATCACTTGCTTACTATCGAAAGACAATCGAAACCATGGCTGAGAAAATTGGAAAAGGGATTACGCACATTACAACCAATGATCTGCGTTCCTATTTGACTGACTATCAGGCAGAACGAAAATCCAGTAAGGTGACAATTGACAATATCCGCAGAATCTTATCTAGCTTCTTTTCCTGGCTTGAAGATGAAGATTACATCTTGAAAAGCCCGGTACGCAGGATTCATAAGGTGAAAACAGCTGTGACTATCAAAGAAACCTATACAGACGAAGCACTGGAAACCATGCGTGACCATTGCGATTCTCTGCGTGATCTGGCTTTGATTGATATGCTGGCATCAACCGGAATGCGTGTCGGCGAATTGGTACTTCTCAATCGGGATGACATTAACTTTGAGGAGCGAGAGTGTGTGGTGTTTGGTAAAGGCAGCAAGGAAAGAATGGTCTACTTTGATGCCAGAACCAAAATCCACCTTCAGAACTACCTTGCACAAAGAACGGACAGCAACAACGCTCTGTTTGTGTCGCTAAAAGCGCCATACGAAAGATTGCAGATTGGCGGTGTGGAATCAAGACTGCGTGAACTGGGCAAGCGGCTTGCAATTCCGAGAGTGCATCCGCACAAATTCAGACGAACTCTCGCTACAATGGCGATTGACAAAGGAATGCCCGTGGAGCAGCTGCAACGGCTCCTGGGGCATCAACGAATAGATACGACCTTGCAGTATGCAATGGTCAAGCAGAGCAATGTAAAGATTGCTCATCGTAAATATATAGGTTAGGAGCGAATAAAATGATGTTTTGTGAAAAGCCAATAGGCGAAATTGCTGATGTTACTAAATTAGCAGGTTTTGAATTCACCAAATATATCAAGTACAATGAGACTGGAGAAATCATAGCTTTGAGAGCTTTGAATTTGCGTAAGGGTGAACTTGATTTATCTGACATAAAAAGAATTGATAGAAGTGTATCCGAAGGATTAACTCGAAGCAAGTTATATGAAAATGATATAATTCTTACTTATACCGGAAATGGATATGGAGATTGTGCGATTATAGAGGAAAACGACAAATATCATTTAGCACCCAATATCTGCAAAATTGTTCCCAATCGTGCTCTTGTTGAACCGTACTTTCTTTATTCGTATATTCGTTCTAATGATTTTTATAAACAAATGTCAAGTAATATGACTGGATCGGGACAACCAACAATTCCAATGAAAACGATAAGAACCTTAAAGGTTCCTGTTCCTCAAATGGAGATACAAAAAAAGATAGCAAATATTATACAAGCGATTAACCTGAAATTGAGAACCAATCGAGCTATAAACGAAAATTTAGAGCAGCAAGCTCAGGGATATTTTCAAAAATTATTCGTTGATAATGCCGATCCCAAATGGACTACCGGAACAATTAGTGATCTCGGTACCGTTGTTGGAGGCAGTACACCTTCAAAGGCTAAACCTGAGTATTACACTGAGACCGGTATAGCGTGGATAACACCGAAAGATTTATCCATCAATAAGTCGAAGTTTGTTTCTCATGGCGAGAATGACATAACCGAACTTGGTTTAAAGAATAGCAGTGCAACAATTATGCCCGAAGGAACAGTGTTGTTCTCATCTCGTGCTCCAATAGGTTATATTGCTATCGCTGCTGGAGAAGTAACAACAAATCAAGGCTTCAAATCAGTTGTGCCAAAATCGGAATTTGGAACACCATTTGTTTACTTCTTTTTGAAAAACACTCTCCCGCTTATTGAGGGAATGGCATCCGGATCAACTTTCAAAGAAGTATCTGGTAGCACTATGAAAAATGTCCCAGCGGTTATTCCTGATGCTGAAACTCTTGCTAAATTCAGCGACTTTTGCACTCCAATCTTTGCACAGCAATGTATTTTGGAAGGCCAGAATCAATCGCTTGCGACATTGAGAGATAATTTGGTGCCCAAGTTGATGTCCGGAGAGATTGATGTTTCTAAACTTGACATTTAAGCACCTAAATTTTCGTTTACCCGAAAATCGTCACCGGTGAAGCGACCTAATATACAAAGAAAAACGCTATGATATAAAAATGGAGTAAGAATACCACAGAAAAGGAGCGATATTATGCCAGGATTATATACCGAAGCGGACTATGAAAACTCCGTAATCGAATTATTCCGGAACATGGAGTACAATTACCTGTATGGACCCGACATAGAGAGGGATGTTCACAATCCTCTCTATGAGGAAGAGCTTGTTGCTTCTCTCTATCGTTTGAACCGTTCTCTGCCGGAGGACGCTATTAGTGATGCACTTTTCAAGCTGAAGAACTTTGAAAACGGCGAACTGGTGCAGAAAAACACTGTCTTTATGGATTATCTGCAAAACGGCATTCCTGTGCGCTATTTTGAAAAAGGCGAGGAACGCTCCTCCATCGTCTATCTTGTTGACTATAAAAATCCCGACAACAACTCCTTTATCGTAGCAAATCAATGGACTTTCATCGAAAACAGCAACAAACGCCCGGATATTCTGCTTTTCCTGAATGGCATTCCGGTCGTTATTGTAGAACTGAAATCTCCGTCCAGAGAAGAAACCGATGCTTCTGCTGCATACCGGCAGCTCCGCAACTACATGAAGGAAATTCCCTCCATGTTCATCTATAATGCCATCTGCGTTATGAGCGACCAGATGACCTCCAAAGCCGGTACAATTACTTCCGGCGAAGATCGCTTCATGGAATGGAAAACAGTCGATGGAAGCTATGAGAACACGCAGTACGCACAGTTTGATACCTTCTTTCAGGGTATGTTTCAAAAAGAACGCCTGCTTGACCTGATAAAGAACTTTATCTGCTTTTCTAACGAGGGTGTGAACTCCTTTAAAATATTAGCTGGTTATCATCAGTATTTTGCTGTAAGAAAAGCAATCGAATCGACTAAACGAGCTACCGTTACCGATGGTAAAGGCGGTGTGTTCTGGCATACGCAGGGCAGCGGCAAGTCGCTGTCGATGGTATTCTATGCTCATTTGCTCCAAGAAGCCTTGGATAGTCCAACGATAGTTGTGCTGACAGACAGAAACGATTTGGACGATCAGCTTTTCGGACAGTTTGCAAAGTGCAAGGATTTCTTGCGTCAGGAACCGGTACACGCCACTTGTAGAAAACTGACAGAGACTTCGAGTAAAAATGATGTTGGATTAAAAGATTGGTTGGAAGGTAGACAAGCTAACGGTATTATCTTTACGACTATGCAGAAGTTTGAGGAATCTCACGAAGCCCTTTCTGAGCGCAGAAATATCATCGTTATGGCAGACGAGGCCCACCGTGGACAGTACGGCTTGACCGAAAAGATTAAAATGACCAAGAATGAGGACGGTGAAGAAATCGCCAAGCGTGTTGTAGGTACTGCACGAATTATCCGAAACAGCCTGCCGAACGCTACATACATCGGTTTTACCGGAACACCGATTTCCTCGAAAGACCGCAGTACTCGTGAAGTGTTCGGTGACTACATCGACATTTATGATATGACGCAGGCTGTTGAAGATGGTGCAACCCGCCCGGTTTATTACGAAAGCCGTGTCATTAAGCTCAACCTGGATGAAGCTACGCTGCGCATGATTGATACCGAGTATGAAATCATGGCGCACAATGCAGATCCTGAGGTTATTGAAAAGAGCAAGAAAACACTGGGACAGATGGAAGCCGTATTGGGCAACGACAACACCATAAACTCTCTGGCCTGCGATATTCTTGACCATTACGAGAATTACCGTGAAGGTCTGCTTACAGGCAAAGCGATGATTGTGGCATATTCCCGCCCGATTGCAATGAAGATTTATAAGCGGATTCTGGAGCTGCGCCCTGACTGGACGGAAAAAGTCGGTATTGTTATGACCGGCGGAAATAACGACCCTGAAGAATGGCATGATATTATCGGCAATAAGCGGCACAAGGACGAGCTGGCGAAAAAATTCAAGGACAATAACAGCCCGATGAAGATTGCCATTGTCGTTGATATGTGGCTGACAGGCTTTGATGTTCCGTCTCTGGCTACCATGTATGTATATAAGCCGATGAGCGGATACAATCTGATGCAGGCAATCGCCCGTGTCAATCGTGTTTTCCGTGACAAGGAAGGCGGTCTGGTAGTTGACTATGTAGGCATTGCTGGCGCATTAAAGCAGGCGATGAATGACTACACCACCCGTGATAAGAAAAACTATGGTGATACGGATGTTGCCAAAGTCGCTTATCCGAAGTTTATTGAAAAGCTCGGTGTTTGCCGTGATATGTTCCATGGATTTGACTACACCAAGTTCACAACCGGAACAGATCTGGAAAGAGCAAAGACCATTAGCGGTGCAGTGAACTATATCATCGCCCGTGAAAAGGATAAAGAAAAAGATACATTTATCAAGGAAGCGCTTATGCTTCACCAGGCTCTTTCTCTTTGTTCTTCCATGGTGTGCGAAGCTGACCGCTTTGAAGCTGCGTTCTTTGAATCGGTGCGTGTTCTGGTTTTGCGGCTTACCAATGCGGGAACAGGTAAGAAAATCTCCCTTCCTGAAATGAACGCTCGTATCACTGAGCTTTTGAAGCAGAGCATCAAGAGCGAGGGTGTTATTAACCTGTTCTCTGATATGCAAGAGGAATTCTCCTTGTTTGATCCAAAGTTCCTTGAGGAAATCAGCAAAATGAAGGAGAAGAATCTGGCAATCGAGCTGCTGAAAAAACTGATAGCGGAACAGGTATCTGTTTATCGAAGAACGAATGTGGTTAAGTCCGAGAAGTTCAGCGATATCATGCAGCGAGCAATCAATGCATATCTGAATGGTATGCTCACCAATGAAGAAGTCATCGCAGAAATGCTGAAGCTTGCTAAGCAGCTGGCTGAAGCCCACAAAGAGGGCGAACAGCTCGGCCTTACAGCCGATGAGTTGGCATTCTACGATGCACTTACGAAACCGCAAGCAATCAAGGACTTTTACGAAAATGAAGAACTGATTGCGATTACCAAGGAATTGGCGGATACACTTCGTAGAAATAAAACGATTGACTGGCAGCGCAAAGAATCTGCCCGTGCCAAAATGCGTACCCTTATTAAGCGCCTGTTGAAAAAACATAAATACCCACCGGAAGGGATGGCGGATGCTGTTCAGACCGTAATGACGCAGTGCGAGCTTTGGACGGATAATAATGATATGATGAGTGATAAGGTAGTCTCCTTTCAGGAACATAAGGCGTATATTTATGAGTCAAAAGCAACATACAGTATGGCTGCTGAAGAAACAGCTCCATATGGAACAAATAAGGACAAATGACGTGAAAAATATTTCATACTATAGCATCTTATATAGAGAAAATAATGATAAGAATTATGTTAAAGCGAGGCGATGAGTGTGCTAATGAATACGGCTGAGTATCTTTCCATTATTGAAAATATTAAGAGTGAAATTACTGCGGCACAATATCGTGCGGCAATTCATGTGAATGCAGATATGCTGCTTCTCTATTATGATATTGGTTGCGTAATCAATGAACATAAATCATGGGGAAACAAGTTTATTGATAACCTTGCAGCAGATATTCGGATTGCTTTTCCAGAAAGCAAAGGATATTCTGTTCGTAATTTGAAGTATATGGCAAAATTCGCAGAGATTTATCCAGACCGAGAATTTGTGCAACAGGTTGTTGCACAAATTCCATGGGGTCACAATATAGTTCTTCTGGATAAGGTCGCTGATATGGATGAACGTAAATGGTATATCAAAAAGTCAGCGGAAAACGGCTGGTCTCGAAATGTTCTTGTCCATCAGATTGAAAGCAACTTGTATCAGAGACAGGTGCTGGCAGATAAAGTTACAAATTTTGATCACCGCTTACCGTCTCCGCAAAGTGAACTTGCGGTGCAGACAATGAAAGACCCATATGTATTTGATTTTATTCCTTTCCGGGAGGATATGCTCGAACGGGATATTGAGCAGGCACTTGTTAGGGATGTCACAAAGCTCCTTCTGGAGCTTGGAACAGGGTTTGCTTTTCTGGGAAACCAGTATCACCTGAACGTAGGCGGCGATGATTTTTACATTGATTTGTTGTTCTATAACCTGAATCTTCGCTGTTATGTAGTTATCGAATTGAAAACCGGTGATTTCAAGCCGGAATATGCTGGTCAGCTAAACTTTTATCTGTCAGCTGTGGACGGCATTTTGAAAAAAGAGCAGGATAATCCGTCCATTGGTTTGCTTCTGTGCAAAAGCAAAAACAATGTGGTTGCAGAATATTCACTCAAGGATATTTCAAAGGCGATTGGTGTAAGCGAATACAAAATAACCAGTAGCCTGCCGGATAATCTGGAAAAGCAACTGCCATCTGTTGAAGATATTCAGAAACGGATTAAATAAACATAAGAATGCCGGAAGATTCTTCAAATATAAGGATTAATTTGATTCAGGAGGAGCCTATGAAAATTTCACGATTAGTCATTAAAAATTATAGAAATTTGAAAGATGTAGATATTTGTATGGGAGAGACTGTTGTTTTGATAGGTGAGAATAATAGCGGAAAAAGTAATCTGTTACGAGCAGTAACTTTACCATTTCTAACAGATGAATCAAGTTTTTCAGGAAAGAGTCTATCTTGGATAGATATAAATGATGCTGCGAAGGAAAAGTATTATCATTACATAATTGAACATCAGAAGAGTATCGTTGATGGAACCACAAATTGTGTTGATTTTATCAAAGAAATGCCAGTTGTTATGGTTGAAGTACAGTTGAAGGCAGATGTTACAGAAAATTATTTTGTGAAGGATCTGAGTTATTCAGTAGAAAACGGAGAACTGGTATATGGATTGAGATATGAGTACAAACCATCAAAAGCAGAGGAAATATTTAAGTTGGTAAAGCATGTCTTGGTGCAAGAAACGGTAGATGAAAATTCTATAAAAAAGGTAAAAATGAATTTGCTTCCGACAAGAATTTTATGACTTACTCCATAACTGTACCGGATAAGGGAAGTGTTGCGTATGATACGTTAAAATTATATAAATATACTGCGCTTGAAGCAGAAAGAGATGAATTTTCAAGGACAAAGGAGCGTCTTGGTTCAAAGTCGCTTGTAAAAGTTTTGCAGATAGGATTATCTGTATGATGATAAGTTAAAAATTGAAAAGAATATAACCATTTCTTTGAAGAACTTAAAACTGTAAGCAAAATGGATCATGTGATAAATTGGCAAGAGGAATCAGAACTTGAAGATGCAAAAGAATTCTTTGAACATATTAGCATATTACCTAATATGCCACCAATGCAAACCATATTGAATAGTATTCGCTTGGGGTATTCTGATGCAGAACTTACATTACAGGGGCTGGGATATAGGAATCTTATATTATTATTAGTTTTGATAAATTCACTTATGGAAAAGAAGAATGATGTAGCATTAAATATTCTTACCATCGAAGAGCCAGAAGCTCATTTGTGTATAAATAATATAAGATTAATGGCGAGTTTTTTAAAGGCTTTTGCTTCAAAAATAAATCTGCACAATTGTTTTATTCCACTCATAGTACTGAACTCATTAACAAATGGATTTGGGAAATGTGGTTATTGTACATGGGGGAATAGTTTTTCCTTATTGCAGGAGCTTGAAGAAGAGGAAAGAGATTATTTAACCAAAAATCCGAATTTTGATTTATTTAAATTATTTTTTCAAAAAAATGTATATTGTTTGAAGGTATTTCAGAAGAGATGTTAATCCGTTCCTATTTGGATTCTAAGAATGAATTAAGTGATATAGAATTGATTTCTTTCCATAAAGGGTATACTAAAATTATTGAAATATGGAAGAAAGTAAATTCTGGTACATGCAATAAGCTTGGTATTATTCGTGACTATGATTATCAAGACAAAGCCAAAAAAGACCATGATAAATATG